>Ga0209517_10000281_pt1 | contig 90121 bp, 87 predicted proteins | sample PeaSoiMetSII2010_FD_187695 | JGI IMG/M metagenome (GOLD analysis project Ga0209517, IMG submission 187695) | Peat soil microbial communities from Weissenstadt, Germany - SII-2010 (SPAdes) (version 2) | ecosystem: Environmental > Terrestrial > Soil > Wetlands > Peat | place: Germany...
CGACAATTGGATGCGAATCGAAGCTGCCCCGCGCTCACGGGTACTCAGCGAGGGTCCCTGCGGTCGCGTCTTCTCAGATTTTCGTCGATAGATCTCAAGCGCTTCGGAAGCGCAGCACCAACCCGAGCTGACAGACAAAAGTGTCACCTTGCAAAGTGCACTTACTGGGAGGACAATTCTGGATGGAGGTGATCGCCATGAGTCCCAAGACTCTCAAGGCTCCGATCCCGATCAGACCACCCGATGCCGAAGTCGAAGAACAAATCCGCCAACGAGCGTATCAGCGGTATGAAGAACGTGGCCGCCTGGATGGAGACGCAATAGAGGATTGGCTGTTGGCCGAAAAAGAAGTGTTGAGTTCCAGACAAGCCAAAGCAGCCACGGCCGCGTCCTAACCAGATTCTCGTATTCTGCCTGCCGCCCGCCCGGCCCGGGCCTTTTCCTTTGCAGCTTGCCCGATAAGGTTGGAAAATGTTTTGGTCCACTCCACGAAGCTGACTTGCCGAGGGCTCGCCCAACAAGTTCCTCTCGGGCCCTCCTAGACCTCCAAGAACTGTCCCAATGCCAGACGTACCATATTCGTCTATCCCGCTCGCGGGCATACCGCGCTATGTTTAACGACAGCGTTTGGTGCGGCCTGTCAGCGCCAGTGAGCCCGCAGTCACGTTTATGAATCGGGCGCTGTGCGGAGAAGCGGATCGAGTCGCTTTCCAGGGCCGCTTCTGGAGCCTGATGGCACGTTATCTCTGTGTCCACTGTCACTTTTACCAGCCACCGCGTGAAAATCCCTGGCTGGAAGAGGTCGAGCTGCAGGATTCCGCCTCCCCCTACCACGACTGGAACGAGCGCGTTGCCGCCGAGTGTTATCTACCCAATGGCGCCGCACGAATTCTCGATGAAGGGGGGCGGATCACAAAGATCGTCAACAACTATGCCCGCATCAGCTTCAACTTTGGGCCAACGCTGCTGTCGTGGATGGAACGCAACGCGCCGCACGCCTATGAGCGGTTGCTGGAGGCCGACCGCCAGAGCCAGCAATCGTTCTCGGGCCATGGAGCCGCATTAGCGCAGGCGTACAACCATATGATTCTCCCGCTGGCAAACTCGCGCGATAAGGCAACGCAGATCCTCTGGGGCATGAGTGATTTCCAGCACCGTTTCGGTCGAGACCCGGAGGGCATGTGGCTGCCAGAAACGGCAGTAGATCTGGAGACACTCGAGCTCCTTAGTTCGGTGGGCGTCAAGTTCACCATTCTGGCCCAACACCAGGCCCGTCGGATGCGCCACCAGCCCTGGGAGGAATGGCTCAACCTCCAGGGTGCTGGCATCGATCCCACGCGCGCCTACGCCTGCCACCTTCCGTCCGGTCGCTGCATCAGTTTGTTTTTTTACGACGGCCCAATCTCGCACGCGGTGGCGTTCGAAAAATTGCTCGTCAATGGACAGAACTTTGCCAACCGCCTGCTCAGCGGCTTCAACGACGACCGTCCGTGGGCGCAATTGGTCCACATCGCTACCGACGGCGAGACCTATGGGCATCATCACGCTCACGGCGACATGGCCCTTGCCTACGCGCTCGACTACATCGAGCGCAACCAGTTGGCAAGTATCACGAACTACGGTGAATACCTTACCAAGCACCCGCCATCCCATGAAGTGGAAATCACCGAGAAGAGCTCGTGGAGTTGCATGCATGGGGTGGCACGCTGGGAGAGCGATTGCGGCTGCAACTCTGGCGGATGTGGCTCCTGGCGCCAGCATTGGCGGCAGCCTCTGCGGGAGGCAATGGACTGGCTGCGCGATGATCTCGCCACGTTATATGAACTCAGCGCGCAGGAGCTTCTGCGGGATGCCTGGGCCGCTCGCGACGATTACATCAAAGTGGTGCTGGATCGTTCGCCCGGCAATGTAGACGCATTTCTTGCCCGCCATGCTGTGCAGGACCTTTCTCTCGAACAACAAGTGCGCGCTTTAAGACTGCTCGAAGTACAGCGCGATCTCATGTTGATGTATACGAGTTGTGGCTGGTTCTTCGACGAACTGACCGGGCCGGAGACGGTGCACGTGCTTCAGTACGCCGGCCGCGCCGTGCAACTAAGCGAGCAGCTCTTTGGCGAATACCGCGAGGAGGAATTCTTGCGCCGCCTGGAGGCGGCCTGGAGCAACATCCCTGATTACGGGAACGGGCGCCACGTTTACGAGCGCTTCGTCCGACCCGCTATGTTGGACCTTTTGGGGGTGGGCGCACATTATGCCATCAGTTCGCTGTTCGACGGCTATCACGACTGGAGCTCGATCTACAGCTACCGTGTGGACGTGCAGGAAGCGCGCGTATTGGAGTCCGGCAAAACAAAACTTGCTCTCGGTCGCGCTCGCATTGTTTCGACCATCACACGCGCGCGCTTGACCGTCGGCTTCATCGTGCTTCATTTCGGCGATCACAACCTGAGTGCTGGGGTCCGCCCTTTCCAGAGCAAGAATGCCTTCCGCGGGTTAGTTGAAGAAGCGAGCCAAGCATTTTCCAGTGCTGACTTGCCCGAGTGCCTACGCGTGATCGATCGCCATTTTCGGGGCGCGACCTACTCACTGAAGTCCCTGTTCCGCGATGAGCAACGGCGCATTCTCGGTCAAATAATCAGGTCCACCATGGGCGAGGCAGAGTCCATGTACCGCCAGGTGTACGAGCACCACGCCCCATTCATGCGCTTCCTGTCCGAACTTCACATGCCTCCACCTGCCATCCTGCGTACCACCGCCGAGTTCGTGCTGGGTAGCGCGGTACAGCGAGCACTGACGGACCAGGAATTGGATCTGGATCGTATCCGGATGCTACTCCAAGCTGCCCAGCTCGACGGCGTCAATCTGGACATATCCTGTCTCGAATCGGCTCTGCGCCAACGGCTAAACCAGGAAGTGGAAGAGTGGGCACGGAAACCCGGCGATTCGGAGGCGCTGGGAATGGTGGAGTCCCTGGTTTCTCTGAGCCGCGTCCCGCCTCTGGAAATGGACCTTTGGAAGTCGCAGAACGTTTACTACCGGCTGGTCGAGGCGCTTTCCGGAGCCAACCAAACCGGCATGAGTGAAGCATGGTTGGACCACTTTCACGGTTTGGGAGATTGGCTGGGAGTGGCCGTTCCTCAGCAGTCCATGGAGTTACCCTGCAGCCCGCAAGACCGGATCGCGTGACCGCGAGCTGGCCAGCTGACAGTCCCCAACATCAGGTGGAGGATCTCCTCAAGCTGCAAAAGGCCGCTTAGACAAGTTCCCGGGTGTTGAAAAAGTCAACCGGCTTTCGCTGAATCATCGACTTGTGATCGCATTAGGTTCGCCTCACGGAGTCTTTGAAACCGGACTGCCCATGGGTCCCTCAGAGAAAAGGAGGGCAAGGCTTGTCTGCGGCGTAAAGTGGGACACTTTCTCCAGTCCGGTTTGAGTGCAAGATCTGCAGAATTGCGGCGGTTTCCCGCGATTTTCCCAGGAATGCAGCCCTGTTTCTCTGCACCCCAGACTGCATGGCGGAGGGAGAGGGATTCGAACCCCCGGTACGGTTTCCCGTACAGCGGTTTTCAAGACCGCCCGTTTCAACCACTCACGCATCCCTCCGCGGGCGATGCAACTGGGGCGCCGTCACTTCAGGCTAGTTTACAACAGGGGTGAGAAATTCCCGCATTCGGGGATCAGCCGTTGCCTGGCCCAAAACGGTCCCCTAAAACGATTCACCACTCTCGGCAATTGGTCTCACGGCCGGTTGTTGGCTGGAGCGCCCTTGCGCGGCGCCTGCTCCATAGGCAGCAGCTCGAACTCCCGGGAGTGAAACTCCATCACCTCGGCGAAGTGAGACAGGAAATAGGTGAGGCTGTGGTCGCCCGGATAAGCATGGTACTCATGCTTCACGCCTGCCTTCTGCAGTTCGTCGTGCAGCCGGGCCGCCCCTTTTTCGAAACCGTAGTTGTCCTCCTGGCCGCAATTGAAATAGATTGCGAGCCGATGCAGGGCCTCCGCATTTCTCCTGGCCAGCACGAACGGGCTGTTTTCGTTCCAGTGGCTCACGTTGATCGGCTTGCCGAAGACCAGGGCCAGCACCCCTGCCAGAGGTGCGCCCGTTTGCGACGCGGAATCCAGTTGCTGCGGCGATTCTGTGATCAGGGCGGCGCTCTGCGCGCTAACCGCCGAGAACAGCTCGGGATGCGCGAAGGCCAAGCGCAAGGCCCCATAGCCGCCCATGGAAACTCCGCTGATGGCTCGCCCCGCGCGGCGTGCTAGAACGCGGTACTTGCTCTCGATCTGGGGCATGAATTCCTGCAGGAAAAAATCGTTGTAGCGCACCGAACCGTCGGCGGAATTGATGTAGAAGCCGCGCCTGCCTTCCGGCGCCGCGATGAGAAAGTCACCCATCTTGTGCTGGCTGCGCAGATCATCGAGAAGGGTCCAGCCGCCGGTGTTGAAAAGAGTTTGCTCGTTGTCGCCAAGACCGTGCAGGAAATAGAGCACCGGATAGCGCCGCGCCGGGTGTTGCGCCGCACTTGCATCGTAACCGGAGGGCAGGTAAACACAGTAGTGAACCACGCGGTTCAGAATGCGGCTGTTGAGCGCACTGCAATCAATCCGGCTCTGCGCCGCGGCCGAATTTCCGGCTGGCAGAAGACACAGGAGAAGCAGCGGAGCCAGCAAGTTGGGCCGGAGGTGGGATCGCATGCGGATCAGTCTATTCGTAACGCAGCGCCTGCACGGGATCGAGCCGGGCCGCGCGGCTGGCCGGATACAAACCGGAAACCAGGCTCACCACAAAGGCAAATAGGATGCTGAACACCACCAGCCACAATGGCACCGCCCAGAAGTGTTCGGGGGGCAGGGACTGACTCTTCAGCCAAATGTTGGTTCCGAAGTTGATGATTTGGCCGATGGCCCAACCCAGCACGACTCCCACAATACCGCCCAGGATTCCCATCGCGCCGGCCTCAGCGAAGAACAGTTTCTTTACGTCCCCGTCGCTCGCGCCAATTGCTTTCATAATGCCAATTTCGCGGCGTCGCTCGAGAATTGCCATGACCAGCGTGTTGACGATTCCGATCGACGCCACCGCCAGCGCAAGGCTGCCAAAAATTCCAAGGAACGCATACAGGACCCTGAAGACCTGCCGCAAACTGTTACTCGCGTCGAGGATCGAGAACGTGTTGAAGCCCATTTTCTTGATGGCCTCTTCCACCAGTTGCACCTGAGCCGGATTCTTGACTCTCACGCTGATCGACGAGTAGACGGGCTGATCAGTCGCAGCCCGCGAAATCTCGCGCAAGTCGGTGGGCTGCATCACATGGAGACTCTCGGCCAGCTTCAGCGGCAGGAAAACCTTGGCCCGCATTGGACCGCGCATACTCTCGGGGTCGAGGTCCGAAATACCGACAATCCGAAGCTTCTGCTCGCGCGGGACCACAGAATACGCAGCACCAGCGATGCTGTCGTCCGCCGATGCGCTGGCGCGGACAGGCGGCTGAGGCGCCGGTGCAACCTGCCGTTGTGCATATCGCATCGTCAATTCCTTGCCCACTAGCGGTTTCGCCAAGTCGGCAACGTTCGGATCGGGCGCACCGAGAGGCGGGGTCTTCCCCAGCAATTCCTCGGCAAACGACTTTTGCAGGATCACCTCGGGCGCCGCATCTGATGAGAAGAAACCGCCCTGCATGCCGTCGAAGGCATCGGTGGATTTTGCCGACACCGGCAGTGCCGAAATCATCGTGAGATGAGGTTTGTCCTCATAACGCAACTCCGTAACGAAGCGAATGTCAGGATAAGCCTCCAGCACATTGGGGAGGCGTTCGATTTCCTGCCGTGCCGGTTCGTCAAGAACGCGGCTTTCCCCCGGCGTGGGGCCCTTGCGCTCTTCCTCGCGTCCCATCCCGCGCAGGTCGCGTCGTGAAGAAACGAAAACGGTATCGAACAGCCCAGACTTCGCGAGGCGCTGTGAGAACAGCTGCTGCAAACCGGTCCCGAGCGAAAGCATCGCCACCAGCGAGGCCACGCCAACCGAGATGCCGACCGTGGTCAGGGAATTTCGCAGCAGCGACTCGCGCAGATTCCGCAGGGCGAGTTCAGTCAGGTCGGGAATCTTCATGGCCGCCCTCCTTGCGTTGCGGGCGCGGCGCCGGCATTCGGCCGGTCGTCAATCAGCTTCCCATCCGCCAGAAAAATCATGCGCTGCGCGTAGCGCTCGGCCAGGGCCCGCTCGTGCGTGACCATGACCACCGTCATTCCCAACTGCTGATTGAACTCGCGGACCAGGTCCATGATTTCCGTGCCGGTGTGGCTGTCGAGGTTTCCGGTGGGTTCATCCGCCAGCAGAAGTTGGGGCCGATTGATCAGCGCACGGGCCAGCGCCGCCCGCTGTTGTTCACCGCCGGAAAGCTCGCTAGGACGATGGTTCATGCGCGCCCGCAGACCTACGCGCTCCAAGGCCTCCTGAGCGCGGCCGGGGCGCTCAGAGCGGTCCACTTCCGCAAAACGCAAAGGCAGTTCCACGTTCTCCGCCAGCGTCATGCTGGCGATCAGATTGAACGACTGGAACACCATCCCCACAATATGCAGACGGTACTTGGCCAGTTCCTCGCGCGACAGTTTCGCCAGATCACGACCCTGCACGACAACGCTGCCCGACGTGGGACGATCGAGGCCCGCAATCAGGTTCAGCACCGACGACTTGCCGGAGCCGGAACTTCCCAGCAGCGCAACAAATTCCCCGGTACGAACTTCGAGCGAAATTCCATCCACTGCGCGAATCAGGGTTTCGCCCATGCGGTAGTGGCGGCAGAGATTTTCGCTGTGGATCGCAACCGTGCCAGGTACAAGAGAATGTGCCGCGGAAACTACGGGGACGGTCGTCATAGGGGCTAGCGCATCTCTCCCCGCAGCACGCGCAGAGCGTCGGAAGCTTTTACATCGCCGTTCTTGGCGTTGGCCCCGTTGCCGTCAACCAGGACTGCGTCGCCCTCGCCGGGAGCCAGAAACAGGTTGTCTTCCACGCCATGCTGTCGCGTATAGAGATCGTAGTAGCGTCCCCGCGCTGCGTAGAGTTGCGCATGTGTGCCCCGCTCCACGATCTGCCCCTGCTCCATCACCATAATCTGATCGGCGCGCCGGATGGTGGAAAGCCGGTGCGCAATCACGAACGTGGTCCGCCCCTGCATGAGATACGAGAGCCCCTGCTGGATCATCTCTTCCGACTCGGAATCGAGACTGGAAGTGGCTTCGTCCAGAATGAGGATCCGCGGTTCCGCAAGAATTGCGCGGGCAATCGAGATGCGCTGGCGCTGGCCTCCGGACAGTTTCACGCCGCGCTCGCCCACCACGGTTTCGTACTTATCGGCGAAGGATTCTGCAAACTCATCCACGCGCGCGATCCGGCAGGCGCGCATGACGTCTTCTTCGCTGGCATCGGGCCGCGAGAAGGAAACATTCTCCCGAATCGTCCCATCGAATAGAAACGACTCCTGCAACACGACTCCCAATCGCGTGCGGAACGAGTCGAGTCGAGCGGTGCTCAAGTCCACACCGTCCACGCTGATCGTGCCTTGCGTAGGCACATAAAAAGCTGAGATCAAACCGATCGTGGTGGACTTCCCCGACCCAGATGAACCGACCAGAGCCGTCACCGTTCCCGGTTCCGAGCGGAATGAGATGCCGTGCAGAACCTCGTGAGTTCCGTCGTAGCTGAAACTCACGTTCTCGAAATTAACCGTGCCCACGATGTCACGCAATTGCACCGTGCGTTTCGGGTCCTGATCCTCGGGGCGCTCGCGCATGATTTCCTGCGTACGCTCCAGTCCGGCCAGTGCCTCGGTAAGTTGAGTGCCGATCGAGACAATCTGCATGATGGGCGCGACCAGAAATACCAACAGAAAATTGTAAGAAACGAAGCCGCCTTTGGTCAGGGTTCCCGCCAGAATCTCCCGGGCACCCACGTACATCGTGGCTGCGCCCACCACGCCGAGGAGCACGCTGGCGGAAAGGCTCATGAGCGACGTGGCCGTGAGCGTGCGCATGACGTTATCGAGCAACCGGCGCACGCCGCCGGCAAAGATCTTCTCTTCTCTCTCTTCCGCGTGATATCCCTTGATCACGCGCACGCCGCCGAGCGATTCTGTGAGGCGTCCCGTGACCTCCGCGTTGATCTTACCGCGCTCGCGGAAGATGGGACGGATCGTGGAGAACGCCTTGTTCAAGGCAAGGGCGAAGCAACCCAAAGACCCCACGGCGATTAGCGTCAGCGGCACGCTGGTGCGCAGCAGCAGGACAACCGCGATGGAGGCGGCGACCAGCCCACCGGCAAAATCCACCAGCCCAGTTCCCAACAGGTTGCGGACGCCCTCCACGTCAGTCATGATGCGCGACACCAGCGCGCCGGTCTTGTTCGCATCGTAAAAGGAAACGGGCAGGCGGGAAATGTGCGTCTGCACCTGCTGGCGCAGATCCGCAATCAGCCTCTGCGCCGCCTTGGAGAGCAACTGCGTCAGGGAAAAAGAAGTCACGCCCTGAATCAACGTGGCCAGCAGCACCAACGACACCAGGGGAGCCAGGCGTTCGATGTGATGATGGTCCATCACATCGTCAATCAGGAACTTCATCGAATAGGGCAGCACGAAGCCCGCGAGTTTGTTGATCACCATCAAGACAAACCCCAGCGCGAGCAGCCCGCGGCGCGGGCGCATCAGATTCCAGACCTCGGGTAGAACAGCCTTCAGGCGCTGGATCTTCGGGGGTTTCGCGGCTTCTTTCGCTGGGGAACTCAATCTACTATTGGACTCCGTTGGGTGCGGATTCGCTTCAGTATTACTGCACGGTCACACATCATTTTCACACTTCATTTTCACACATCCAGCGGTCGAGCGCCGCCTGTGACAGGCCCGGCCCCGTCGTTGTATGCTCGGGGCGTGTCCCGCCCGTCTCCGCCGGACCGTTCACCGACCTTGGGCCTGCTGCTGGGCCTCATCATTACGCTGTCCGCGGTAGTGGCCTATTCCGCCTACATCACGTGGCAGGTCACCGGCCTGCGCAAATTGCAGACCGACATGGTGGACCGCAACCGCAAGGATTCCCTGCAGTTGCTGCGAATCCAGAACGACCTTAACTTGCTGGCCGTGGCTATGCGCGACATGGTGAGCGGCGATGAGCCTTATCCGCTGACCGCCTGGTCGGCGCAATTCCAGCGCATTCGCACCGATCTGGATGACGCTGTCCGCCTGGAAGCGGGATTTTCCGCGGCCAGCCGTACCCCGGAGCAGAGCGCGTTCCTCACCAGTTCCTTCACCCAGTTTTGGGACGCCGTGGACCGCGTTTTCGCCCTCGCCAAAGACGGCAAGGACAAAGAGGCGCGCGAACAGATCCAGCTTTCGCTGCAGGAGCGGCAAGCCGCGCTGACCACGGCCGTAGCCCGGCTGCTGGTGCAGAACAGCGAGAACGAAGAGCAGGCCGGCCAGCGCATCGTGCAGATTTACGACCGGGTGCAGCGCGAGGTCTACGTCTTTCTTGCCGCCACCCTGCTGGCGATCTTGCTCAGCAGCCTTTCGATCATGCGCTGGAACCGGAAACTTTTCGCGCGCCTGGCTGAGATTTCGGAACGCCGCAGCGAACTGGCGCAGAAGTTGATCTCCACTCAGGAATCCACCCTGCGCTACATTTCACGCGAACTGCACGATGAGTTTGGCCAGATTCTCACCGCGATCGGATCCATGCTGCGCCGCGCGGGAACCCATGCGCCCGAGGGCTCGACTCTGCGGGCCGACTTGCAGGAAGTTCTAGAGACGGTTCAGACCACATTGGAAAGCGTCCGCAGCCTTTCGCAGGCGCTGCATCCGGTCATGCTCGACGAGGCCGGACTCGAAAGCACGCTCGACTGGTACATCCCCACCGTGGAAAGACAAACCGGGATTGCCATATCCTACGAGAAGCAGGGCGAGCCCTTTCACGTGGATGGCGCCGCCGGCGTTCACGTTTACCGCGTGCTGCAGGAGGCGCTGAATAATGTGGCGCGGCACTCCGGCGCCCGGCAGGCGTGGGTGCGTCTGCGTTTCCTGCGTGATGCGCTCGAGTTGGAAGTGGAAGACCATGGCACCGGATTCCAGGAGCGTCCGAGCAAGCGCGGAATTGGTCTGGTGGCCATGCGCGAACGTTCCGAGTTGATGGGCGGGCATATCATTTTCTCGCGTCCACCCGAAGGTGGAACCCTGGTGCATCTGGCCGTTCCCAGAGAGAAAGCGGAGTCCTATGGAAAAGAAGATCACAGTCTTGCTGGTGGATGATCACAACCTGGTGCGTCGGGGTTTCCGGCGCATGCTGGAGGACGAACCCGACATGGAGGTCGTCGGCGAAGCTGGCACCGGCGAGGAAGCCATCAAACTGGCGGGCAAGTTCCATCCCCAGGTCATCGTGATGGACTGCGCCCTGCCCGGAATGAACGGCTTGGATGCGACGCGGCAGATTCTGGAAGATACCCCTGAAGTTGCGGTCCTCATGCTCAGCATGCACACTGAGAGCACGTGGGTGCGCCAGGCGATCGATGCCGGAGCCAAGGGATACGTTCTCAAGAACGCTCTGGACCTGGAACTGGGAGCGGCCATCCGCAAAGTCGCCGCCGGAGAAACCGTATTCGATCCGCAGGTCGAACAGGGAGAGGCGCTCAAGGGCGAGCGCAACGCGCTGACGCATCGGGAACTGGAAGTCCTGCAGATGATCGTGGACGGCAAATCGAACAAGGAAATTGCGACTGCCCTCGATTTAAGCGCCAACACCATCGCCGTTCACCGCGCCAACATTATGAACACCCTGGGAATCCACAAGACTGCCGAGCTTGTGGTCTACGCGATTCGCGCCGGACTGGTGAACGTTCCGTGAACCGCAGGTCTTTCCTGGGAGGATTGGCGGGGCTGGCGGCGTGGTCGCAGTTGCCTCGCCTGCATGCTCTGGCGGCACAAAGTGGACCCGGAACTTCTCTTGGCTTTCGATTCACCGACGTGACCAGCCCGGCCGGAATCCAATTCCAGCACAACAGCGGAGCCTTCGGCGGCAAGTTTCTGCCCGAAACGCTCGGCTCCGGCTGCGCTTTCCTCGACTACGACCGCGACGGCTGGCAGGACATTCTGCTGATCAACAGCGCCGATTGGCCTGGACACAAGAAGAACCGTTCCACGCTGCGCCTTTATCACAACAACCGCAACGGCACTTTCACGGATGTCACTTCCCGCGCGGGGCTGGATGTTGAACTCTATGGCATGGGCGTGGCTGTCGGAGACTACAACAACGATGGCTTTCCGGACATTCTCGTAACCTGTGTCGGGCAGAACCGCCTCTTCCGCAACACGGGCAAGGGCACGTTTGTGGACGTCACCAGCGCCAGCGGACTGGGAAAGCGCGAGGGATTTAGCACGTCAGCCCTGTGGTTCGACTATGATCGCGACGGCCTGCTCGACCTTTTTGTCTGCAACTATGTGAAGTGGTCGCCGGAGCACGACGTGTTCTGCAGTCTCGACGGCAAACACAAATCGTATTGCACCCCGGAAGCCTATCGCGGAGCCACTTGCTGGCTCTTCCACAATCGCGGAGACGGCAGGTTCGAAGATGTCACCGCGGCCAGCGGAATTTTCGACAGCAGTTCAAAATCTCTGGGCGTGGCCTTGCTTGACGACGACCGCGACGGCTGGCCCGATCTGCTCGTGGCCAACGACACCCAGCCCAACAAGCTCTATCGCAACCAGCGCAACGGCACGTTCAAAGATGCCGCAGTCGAAGCCGGACTCGCCTTCAGCAGCGAAGGCAAGGCGCGGGCGGGCATGGGCGTGGATGTAGCCGACTTCGAAAACTCGGGCGCGGCGGGCATCGCCATCACGAACTTCGACAACGAAATGATTGGGTTGTACCGCGCCAGCGGGAAGAGTTTCGAAGACATCGCGGCGCAGGCCGGGGTCGGCATGGCCTCGAAGAACAGTCTCGGCTTCGGCTGCGCTTTTCTTGACGTCAATCTCGATGGCTGGCTCGACTTCGTCGTAGCCAACGGTCACATTGACGAAACGGTGCGCAACATTCGCGGCAACGTCGGGTACGCGCAGTCGCCGCAAGTTTTTCTCAACAACGGAAAAGGGAGTTTCCGCGATGTCGCGCCCGAAGCGGGGGGTGGTTTCGACCTGCCTAAAGTGGGCCGCGGCCTGGCTTATGCGGATTTTGACCGCGACGGCGACCTCGACCTGCTGCTCACCACTAACAACGGCCCGGCCTACCTTTACCGCAACGATCAACTCGGCGCCAATCGCGGCGTCCGTTTCCGCCTGGTGGGGACAAAATCCAACCGCGACGCGATCGGCGCTACGCTGCAGGTATCTGCCGGCGGCTTAACCCAGTCGCGAATGGTCAAGGGAGGCTCCAGCTATTTGTCGCAATCCGAACTGCCGCTGACCTTCGGACTGGAGAAGCACGACCGCATTGACCGCGTGGTAATCGAGTGGCCCAGCGGCAGAACGGAGGACTACAAGAATCTCTCCGCAGGCCGCTGCTACGAATGCACGGAAGGAAGAGGAATCGTGCCCCAGGACGGCTACTGAGCTGAATTGCGAGTGGCGGCGCTGTGCTGAACCACGTTTCCGGCAGCGATCAGATCAATCTCCACCGAATCGTTCACCCGCAGAAACAGAGTGCTCGGATTCTTCATGCCCCACTTCGCATAGGGAATGGTGAAATGAACCGTCGCGCTCCAGTGGTCGGCAGACATCTCGACCTCCGCCGGGACCGTGATCTCCCGGTCCACGCCGTGAATGCGAAACATTCCATGCACTTTGACCGGACCCTTGCCCGGGATTGTCACCACCCCTTCGACCCGGTCGGGACGAAACGAAATGTCCGGATAGTTCGCGCTCTCCAGGACCTCTTTGTGCATCTTCCGGTCGCGCATGCCGCTGCCGCTCTCGCCGCTCCTGGCATCCACCACGATCTCTCCCGAAACCCTTCCCGTAGCAGGATCAAGCTGCAGCGCACCTTGCTTCAACTGGAAAGTCCCATGCACGGTGTGCAGCACGTCTCCCAAAGTGAATTTGACGGAAGTGTGCGCGGGATCAAGGGCGAGATCGGCCTGCTGAGCCGCGGCTGAAATCGCCGCCACGGCCAGGACGGCGAAGATGACTAACCACTTGTTGGCAAGGCGTTGCGTGGCGCTCATGGTTATGCGGTCAGCAACCCCCACCCCAGAGTCAGACCATCCCAGACAAGCTGCGTTGGCGGCAAGGCTCCGACGTGCAGCGCAACCAATCGCCGGAAAATTTCCGGCCGCTTTTGAAAAACCTGCAGTGTCCGCCGCTGCAGTCTGGGCCGCCCATCGAGAGTGAGCATCAGCCGCGCCATCCCCCGCGGACGCAGGGCCAGCCGCCGGTGTTCGGCTTGATACCGCGCCAAATCCCCGGACTCGAGGCACTCGGCTAACACGACCGCTTGCCGAAACGCCAGTCCCAGACCTTCCCCGGTGATCGCGTCCACGGTTCCGGAAGCGTCACCCACCAACACCGTATTGCCCCTCCACACGCTCTTGAGCGTGCGGTTGCCAGTGAGGGCCCCTCGTTCTGCCGACACGGTCTCCGCCCCACCCAGCCGCTTCTTCAGCCCCGGTAATGCCCGCAGCCCATCTTCCAGCCGCAGATGGGGGTCGTGCGACGCCAGCGCCACGCACACTTGCTCTTGATCCACCGCGGTGGCGTAACCCTGACAGCGATCGCCCCAGTAGACTTCCATGTGGTCCGTCCAGGGAGCGACGCGAAAATGCCGGCGAAACGCATACCGGAACCGGAACGGCGAGCCCGCATCCAGCCCCGCCCAGCGCCGGACGCGCGAGTTCGAGCCATCCGCGCCGACAATCCAGCGCGCGCGGACCGTGCGGCTGCCAATCTGGACTCCTTCCGAGGAAATGCCCGTGACCACCGTCCCCCACAGCAAGTCCGCGCCCAGATGCGCCGCGCGTTCCATCATGGCGCGATGCAGGCAGGTGCGGCGAACCGCCAGGCCCCGGCCTTCCCCGGGGAACAAGGCGTCCGCCGCCAGGGCGTCTCTCGATAACCCATCGCTCACAAAACGAATGCCCGAAAACGGCCGCGTTTCGGCGAACGGCAGTTGGACCCCCAGGCGCTCCAGCGCTGCCAAGCCATCCGGCAGAAGGCCCTCTCCGCAAGCCTTATCAATCGGTGGTCGGGCGCCGTCGGCCACCGTCACACGAAACCCTCGCTGCCGCGCCGCGATCGCCGCTGCCAGCCCTGCCGGCCCGCCTCCGATCACGAACATGTCGGTCGAATTCAGCACCCGCCAGACCTCACCATTGCAAAAGTAGAAGTTCCGAGCAGAATCCCGGACCCATCGCCGCCAGCACGCCCAGCGTACCCGGCTCCGGACGGCGGTTCTTCATCACGTCTTCCAGCACCACCAGCACCGAAGCGGACGAAAGGTTCCCCACTCTCTTCAGGCAGTCCCACGAGGCATCCAGTTGCCCGTTGTGCAGGTTCAGCGCATCCGCGGTCGCCTCCAACACCTTTGGCCCACCGGTGTGCAACACCCAACTCTTCACGTCGCTGCGCTGATAGCCATGATCAGCAAGGAAAGTATCCACGTCGTGCCCCAGATGCTCGCGAATCAGCACCGGCACTTCCGGCGAGAGCGTGATGCGAAAGCCCTTCTCGGTGACTTTCCATCCCATCATTTCTTCGGTATCGGGATAGAAGACGGATCGAGTCGCCAGAATGGCAGGTCCGGTGGCATTCAGTTCGTCGCCCGTAACGATCACGGCGGCCGAGCCGTCCGCAAATAGCCCAGACGAAATCAGATTGGCCACCGAGAGATCGTCGCGCTGTATGGTCAACGAACAAAGCTCCACCGAGACCAGCGCAGCCGCCTGCTTAGGATAGGCGCGCACATAGTCGGCCGCGCGCGCAATTCCCGCCGCACCCGCCACACATCCCAGCCCAAAAATCGGCACGCGCCGGATGTTTGCCGGAAGCCCCATGCGGTTGATCAGCAGGGCGTCAATCGAAGGACTCGAGATGCCCGTAACCGAGACAAAAAACAGCGCCCCCAGTTCACCCGGTTCAATCCCGGCATGATGCAGGGCGCGGCAGAGCGCCTGCTCGCCCAGTTCCTGCGCCACTTCGATCCAAATATCGTTCGCCTGGCCCCAGGTAGCGATGTCGTAGTACTTCTCCGGGGGCAGGGCGAGATAGCGGCCTTCCACCGTAACGTTGCGATGCAACCGCGCCAGCAATTGCGGGTTCCTCAGCCGGTCACCCCAATATTCCTGCAGCTTTTCCAGCAGGAATTTCTGAGAGTAGTAATGTTTGGGGAAGGCGCTCGCGGCGCTGGCAATTCTCATAGGTTGTGATCCAGATCTCTGCGCAGGTTCGGGTACTCCAGAAGGTGGAATGCCGCCACCTCGCGCGCTTTTCTACCGCACGGGTATGCTCTCAACTCCCGTACCCTGATTTGTCACCCGCTTGTTAAATCAAGTGTTGCCAAATCAAGTCAGAGGTGAACGGTTTCGGCAAAGCCGGTTTGGGCGGCCCTACTGCGTAACCACGATCGAAAACGGCGTATTCCCCACGGGATACGACGCGATGGAGGTTAGCGCGCTGCTGCTGGTATCCACACTGAACGACTCGATCATCGCACTGGATGCCTGATTGCCCACGAACAGAAATTTCCCGCTGGGGTCGGCGGCGATCACACTGGGCTGTGAGTTCGCGGTAAAAGGCGAACCGGCACTGGTGAGCAGGCTCAACGCTCCGTCAGAACCGATCGAGAAGGCCACCAGGTTTGCCGAGCCTTCGTTCGCCGCATACAAAAACGTCCCGGACTTATCAATGAAGAGTCCAATCGGATTGGAATATGTCTCGGTGATCGGGGAGCCTTGGATCCCCGTGAGGGACCCGTCCGAGTTGATTGTGTATTCCCAGAACGAGTTATCCGGGGCGGCGTCTCCCACGTAAAGATAGGTTCCGGCGGGATTGATCGCCAGGCCGGACGGAACTTGTCCCGTCTGAACAGACTGAAAGTTAGTAGGAACACCCGCAGTGAGGCTGATGATTTCAATGACCCCGGGAAGACCCGCGCCACTCGCGCTCGTTACGTAGAGCACATTCCCCGAGGGCGCCAGTTTCATGTTGAGCGGAACGATGCCAATGGTGATGGGAGATCCCACCGCGGTCAGGGCGCCGCTGCTTGCGTCTATGGAGAAGACCGAAATAGCAGGCACGCCCCCGATATTGCCCACATACAGAAAGGCTCCGGCCGAGTCCATGACCAGCAGCGTGGGAGACGTGCCGACGAGCGTGCGCGAGCCTGCCTCAGTGAGCGCACCGGTAGTGGTCGAAATGTTAAACAAAGAAACGTCGCTTTCCCCCGAGTTTGCCGCATACAGGAATTTGCCCGACGGATGCAACGCGAGCGCCTGTACCGCCGTGCCGGCAGAGACCGGACTTGTCGCCAGTGCGGTCAACACCCCGGAGTTCGGATCTTCGCGATAGGCAACAATCTCGTTGGCTGCCGGAATCGCCGCGTACAAATAACGGCTGGATGTCTTAGCACAACCCACCCATGAGGCTAAACCCGCACAAACCAGCAACAGCGCCGCCGCTTTCTTTAGCATCCGTGACTCCTAAAGGAAATTTCGCACCGGAAAAAACGGAATCTCGCCTGATCTCCCGAAACCCGGGCGGAATGTGTCGCTCTCAAAGCTCTAATGCGTGATCTCCTATCATACGGGACAAGTCCGGTTTCGCGCAGCAGCGGCCCGGCCGGTCCGGCACGCTCACCAACCCCTGCCGCACCCGGCTCAGACTGGTCCGATGCAGAATTTCTCCCGCGAGGTTGCACAAGCCTCGTAGTGTAGCCCAAGGACGTCTTGCGCAAGAAAGAAGGGTCAGTGCGCCGGGCTGGGAGTTCCAGTTTCGGGCAGGGCCTTATCCGCGCCGCCGCGCAGCCACAGCCTCGCCCGGTCGAGATAGACATACACCACCGGCGTAGTGAAGAGCGTAAGCGCCTGACTCACAATCAGTCCTCCGACAATGGTGATCCCCAGCGGCCGGTGCAACTCGGAACCGGTTCCGGTGCCCAGAGCCAGGGGCAGCCCGCCCAGCAGCGCGGCCATCGTCGTCATCATGATCGGCCGGAAGCGCAACAGGCACGCATCGTAAATCGCCTCCACCGGCGGCTTCCCCTGCGTCCTCTCCACAACCAGGGCCACGTCAATCATCATGATCGCGTTCTTTTTCACCAGTCCAATCAGCAGGATGATGCCGATGGTCCCGATCACGTTGAGTTCGTTGTGCGTCAGAAGCAGCGCCAGCAGCGCCCCCACGCCGGCCGAAGGGATCGTCGAAAGGATCGTGATGGGATGAATGTAGCTCTCGTAGAGCATGCCCAGCACAATGTAGACGGCAATCAAAGCCGTCACGATCAGGATCCATTCGCTGGAGAGGGAGTCCTGGAATGCCGCGGCCGTGCCCTGGAAGCTGGCCTGAATGGTCGGCGGAAAACCAATGGTACTCTGCGCATTCAGGATCGCCTGCGTGGCCTGGCCCAGTGACACTCCCGGCGCCAGGTTGAACGAGATCGTGACCGACGGAATCTGTCCCTGGTGACTCACTGCGAGCGGCGTATTCGACGGCTCGTAGTGCGTAAACGCGGCCAGGGGCACCGGTGTTCCCGTGGTGGAGCGCAGATAAATATTCTGCAAGGCCTCGGGCGTCTGTTGGAACTGCGGCGCAACCTCCATGACCACGTGATACTGGTTCAGCGGCCGGTACATCGTCGAAACCTGCCTCTGTCCGAACGCGTCGTAGAGCGCATTGTCCAGGGTTTGCGCGTTGATGCCCATCCGGCTGGCGGTATCGCGGTCAATCACCAGCTTGGCCTGCAACCCGCGGTCCTGCTGGTCCGAGTTCTGATCGCGCAGTTCGGGCAGGGTCTTGAGTTTCTGCAGCAGGCGCGGAGACCAGTTGTTTAAGTCGTCCAGATTTGCGCTCTGCAGAGTGTACTGATACTGCGCGTTGCCAAACCTCCCGCCAATCGTGAGATCCTGGGCCGACTGCAGAATCAATGTCGCGCCCGGCACTACCGCCAGCTTGCTGCGCAGACGGTTGACCACGTCGTCGGCCGTCACATTCGGGCAGCGCTGCCAGAAATGACTCTTGGAGCATTTATTTCTCTGCTCCTGAGGTTTCAGCATGACGAAAAAGCGCCCCTGGTTGAGGGCGGTATTTCCGCCGGCAAATCCCGCGACCGTGTCCACCGCCGGATCCTTCATCACGATGTTGATGTAGAGCCGCATCTTGTCGCTCATGGACTGGAACGAGATGTCCTGCTCTGCAATCACGCCTCCCATCAGGCGCCCCGTATCCTGCTGCGGGAAGAAGCCCTTGGGAACCTTGATGTATAGGAACACGCTCAGGCACGCGACCAGGATGGTAACGGTAAGCGTTACCGGCTGATGCGCCAGCACCCATTTCAGCGCGTGGCGATAGGTTCCCAGCAACCGGTCGAAAAACCATTCACTCGCGCGATAGAAGAAGTTGTGCTTTTCGCTCTTGCCCGTGCGCAGGAACTTGGCGCACATGGTCGGCGTGGTGGTCAGCGAAACCAGCAGGGAAACGCCGATGGCGATGCTCAGCGTCACGGCGAACTCGCGGAATAAGCGTCCCACAATCCCGCCCATCAGGAGCAGCGGAATGAACACGGCCACCAGCGACGTGCTCATCGAAACCACGGTAAATCCGATCTCGGCCGCTCCCTTGAACGCCGCCTGCACCGCGTCCATGCCCTGTTCGACGTAGCGCGTGATATTCTCCAGCACCACGATCGCATCGTCCACCACGAATCCGGTCGAAATCGCCAGCGCCATCAACGACAAATTGTCCAGGCTGTAGCCCAGCAAATACATCCCCCCAAACGTTCCCACCAGGGAGAGCGGCACCGCAATGCTCGGGATAATCGTGGCCCGCACGGTTCGCAGGAACACAAACACCACCAGAATCACGAGGATGATCGAGATGATCAACGTAGTCTCGATGTCCTTGACCGAGGCTCGCACTGTAATCGTGCGATCCATCACGATGGACAGGTGGATGGCCGGAGAGATGGACGACTGCAGATAAGGCATCAGCCCCCGCACCCGGTCCACCGTGTCAATGATGTTCGCGCCCGGCTGCCGGAAGATGACCACGACAATCCCCGGTTTGCCGTTGGCCAGGCCGATGTTGCGTACGTCGGAAACCGAATCCGTCACTTCGGCAACGTCGCCCAGGCGGACCGGCGCTCCGTTATGGTAGGACATGATCAGCGGCCGGTACTGGTCCGCCGTGAAAAGCTGATCGGTGGTGTCCAGGGTGTAACTCATCGTGCCGCTGGAAAACCCGCCCTTGGGCCGGTTGGCATTCGCTGCACTCAGGGCATTGCGAACCGTGTCGAGTCCTACCCCAAGTTTATTCAGCAGCATCGGATTGACTTCCGCGCGCACCGCAGGCTGCGCCGCGCCCCCGACAAACACCTGGCCCACGCCCTCCACCTGCGCCAGTTTCTGCGACAGAATAGAGTCCGCCGCGTCATACATCTGCGGGATCCTGACCGTGTCCGAGGTTAAAGCCAGGATGAGGATGGGCGCATCCGCCGGATTCACCTTGCGATAGCTGGGATTGCTCGGCAGGTTGGTCGGGAGTTGGCCCCTTGCGGCATTGATGGAGGCTTGCACGTCGCGGGCGGCCGCATCAATATTCCGGTTGAGATCGAACTGCATGGTGATGCCGGTCGTGCCCAGTTGACTGGAGGACGTCATCTGGTTGACGCCGGCGATCCGGCCAAACTGCCGCTCCAGCGGCGTCGCCACCGCCGATGCCATCGTCTGCGGGTCCGCGCCCGGCAAGCCCGCTCCCACGCTGATTACCGGAAAATCCACCTTGGGCAACGACGCGATAGGAAGAAAATTAAACGCCAGGATGCCGGAGAGCAGCAGCGCCGCCGCCAGTAGCGACGTGCCAATCGGACGGCGGATAAATGGAGTCGAGATGCTCATTCTCTAATCAGTGTGTCTAATCCGCAGGCATGGGCTCCCGCGGGATCGGGTTGCCGATCCGGTAGCGGGCAAAGCGCCGCGCCAGCCGGTCGAACCACAGATACACCACCGGAGTCGTGTACAGCGTGAGCAGTTGGCTCAGCAGCAACCCGCCTACAATCGTGATGCCCAGCGGCCGCCGCAGTTCCGCCCCCGTGCCCGGCACCAGAGCCAGCGGCAAACCGCCCAGCAGCGCCGCCATGGTCGTCATCATGATGGGCCGGAAGCGCAGCAGGCAGGCCTGATAGATCGCTTCCTCGGGAGGTTTGTGCTCTTCCCGCTCCGCTTCGAGCGCGAAGTCAATCATCATGATGGCGTTCTTCTTCACGATTCCGATCAGCAGGATGATGCCGATCAGCGCCACCACGGTCAGATCATTCCCGGTGATCATCAGCGCCAGAATCGCCCCCACTCCCGCCGAAGGCAGCGTCGAGAGAATCGTGATGGGATGAATGTAGCTCTCATACAGCACGCCCAGCACGATGTACACGGTGATAACCGCCGCCAGGATCAAGTAGGGCTCGCTAGCCAGCGAGTTCTGAAAGGCCGCCGCCGTGCCTTGAAAAGCCGCGTGAATGCTGGCCGGCAATTGAATTTCGTTTTCCGCCTGCTGGATGGCCTTGGTCGCGTCGCCCAGCGAAGCTCCCGGAGCCAGATTGAACGAGAAGGTCACCACGGGGAACTGCCCCTGGTGGTTGACCGCCAGCGAAGCGTTGGCCGATTGCAGCCGCGTGAATGCGGAAATCGGAACCGGCGCGCCGCTGGTGGCAACGGCCGCGCCATTGGCGCTGGGCGCCCCGGTATTTAGCGTCACCGTACTCGGCCGGATGTAGATGTCTTTCAACGAGTCCGGGGTCAGGGCAAAGCTGGGAAGGACCTCAAGGACGACATGGTACTGATTCAGCTGCGTGAAAATCGTTGACACCTGCCGCTGGCCGAAAGCGTCGTAGAGCGTGTTGTCTATGGCCTGCGGGAAAATCCCCAGCCGTGACGCCGTGTCCCGGTCAATCGCGACGGTCGTCTTCAGTCCGCCGTTGAGCTGGTCCGTGGCCACATCCTGCAACTGCGGCAGCGTGCGCAGCTTGGCCACTAACTTCGGTGTCCACTGCGCCAGTTCCTGCGCATCCGCGTCTTCAATCGAATACTGGAACTGCGTGCGGCTCACCCGGTCTTCCACGGTCAGATCCTGCACCGGCTGCATGTACAGGGTGATGCCCTCAACCTTGGCCAGTTCCGGCTGCAAGCGGCGAATGATCGCCGAAGCATCTTCGGCTCGATCATTGCGCGGCTTCAGGTTGATCTGGATGCGGCCCGCATTCGGAGTCGTATTGGTGCCGTCCACGCCGATAAACGACGAAAGACTCTCCACATCTTTGTCCTTCAGAATCACCTTCGCCAGTTCCTGCTGGCGCTGGGCCATCGCCTCGAACGAAACATCATCCGGCGCTTCCGACACGCCCAGAATCACTCCCGTGTCCTGTACCGGGAAGAACCCCTTGGGCACGATCACATATAAGGCCAGGGTCAGAACCAGAGTCCCAAAGGTCACCAGCAGGGTCGCCGTCTGATGCTTGAGCACCCACTTCACCGTTCTCCCGTAAAAGGCGATCACCCGGTTGTAGTACTCTTCGGTGACTTCGTAGAAGCGCCCCTGTCCTCCTTCCCTGCGGTGTTTGAGGAGTTTGGCGCACATCATCGGCGTCAGGGTCAGCGAAACGGCCGCCGAAACCAGGATGGTCACCGCCAGGGTCACCGCGAATTCGCGGAACAGCCGGCCCACGATGTCACCCATGAACAGCAGCGGAATCAGCACCGCAATCAGAGACACGGTCAGCGAAACGATGGTGAACCCGATCTGCCCCGAACCTTTGAGCGCCGCGTCCAGCGGCGAATCGCCCTCTTCCAGATACCGGTCAATGTTCTCGATCATGACAATGGCGTCGTCCACCACGAACCCGGTGGAGATGGTCAGCGCCATCAGCGTCAGGTTGTTCAGGCTGTAGCCCAGCAGGTACATCACCCCAAACGTTCCGATGAGCGACAAAGGAACGGCCACGCTCGGGATGGTCGTCGCCGGCAGATTCCGCAGGAAAAGGAAGATGACCATCACCACCAGCCCGATGGTCAACATCAGTTCGAACTCCACGTCTTTGACGGAGGCGCGGATGGTGGTGGTGCGGTCGGTAAGAATCTGCACCTTGACGCTCAGGGGCAGCGACGCCTGCAGCTGTGGCAGAAGTTTCTTGATGCGGTCCACCACGCTGATGATGTTGGCCCCGGGCTGACGCTGGATGTTGACGATCACCGCCGGCGTCAGGTTCATCCACGCTGCCAGCAGGTTGTTTTCCGTGCCGTCAATTACGTTGGCTACGTCGCTCACCCGCACCGCCGCGCCGTTGCGATAGGCGACAACAATCGGTTTGTACTGCTCGCCGGAAAAAAGCTGATCGTTGGCGCCGATCGTGTACGACTGCCGCGCCCCGTCAATGACTCCCTTGGCCTGATCCACGTTGGCCTGCACCAGCGCCGCGCGCAGGTCCTCCAGGCTCAAACCGTAGGAAGCCAGTGCCGTTGGATTGGCCTGAATGCGCACCGCCGGCTTCTGTCCACCGCTGATTGAAACCAGCCCCACCCCCGGCAGTTGCGAGATCTTCTGCGCCAGGGAAGTGTCGGCAAGATCTTCCACCTTCGACAGCGGCAAAGACTCGGAAGTCAGCGCCAGCGTCAGAATGGGTGCGTCGGCGGGATTCACCTTGTTGTAGATCGGGGGATTCGGCAGATCCGTCGGCAGATAGGTCGAGCCGGAATTGATCGCCGCCTGAACCTGCTGCTCTTCCACATCAATGTTCTGATCCAGCCCAAACTGCAGCGTGATCACCGAACTGCCGAGCGAACTGGTCGAGGTCATCTGGCTCAGGCCGGGCACCTGGCCGAATTGCCTCTCCAGCGGAGACGTGACCGACGAAGCCATCACTTCGGGGTCGGCCCCGGGATAGAAGGTCACAACTTGAATCGTGGGATAGTCAACCTCGGGCAGCGCCGAGACCGGCAGTTGCAGGAACGCAACCAAGCCCACCAGAACCACGCCCACCATCAGCAGCGTGGTCGCAACCGGCCGGAGAATGAATATCCGTGAAGGGCTCATGAACCCGGAGTTCCCGCCGCCTCCCGGCTTCCACCGCCGCTCGAACCGGCACCAGGCGCGGCCCGCGGTACGATCCGGCTGCCCCTCTGCAGCTTATCCTGGCCGTCGGTCACCACCGTATCGCCCGGATTGAGCCCGCTGGCGACGATCGTGACATTGCCCTGAGTGAGCGCCACCGTGACCGCCCGGTCTTCCACCGTCTTGTCCTCTTTGACCGCGTAAACGAAGGTTCCCTGCGGACCGCGCAAAATCGCCGCGGTCGGCACGACCGTGCTGTTTTTCCGCGTCTCCAGCAGCAGGTTCGCGTTCACGAACTGGTTCGGCCAAAGTTGGTTATCTTTGTTGTCGAAGACCGCCTTGAGCTTCGCCGTACCGGTCGTGGGATCAATCTCGTTGTCAATGGTCAACAGCTTGCCCGTGGCCAGCCTGGTTTGATTGTCGCGGCTGAACGCGTCCACCTCGAGTGTCCCCTGCTTCATGTGCCGTGCCACGTTCGGCAGCACGTCTTCGGGCAGCGTGAAGATCACCGCTATGGGCTGCAACTGGGTGAGGATCAGCATGGGGTTCGTGTCCGCGGCGTGAATGATGTTGCCGGGATCCACCTGCCGTAGCCCCACTCTTCCGTTGAATGGCGCGGTGATGTGGCAGTAGACGATCTGCAGCTTCGCGTTATCAATCTGCGCCTGGTCCGTTCGGACCGTGCCATCGAGCTGGTCCACCAGCGCTTTCTGCGTGTCCACCTGCTGCTGCGCAATGCTGCCGGAAGGAATCAGCGCCGTGTACCGCTCCAGATTCAGCTTGGCGTCGCGCAACTGTGCCTGATCGCGGAACAACTGGGCCTGCATTTGCTCCAGTTGAACCTGGTACGGGCGCGAGTCAATCTCGATCAGCAAGTTTCCCTGTTTGACGGTTTGCCCCTCCTGGAAATTCACCCTCATGATCTGCCCGTCCACCCGGCTCTTGATGTTGGCCGTATTGAACGCCGTCACCGCGCCCAGGCCGGACAAGTAAACCGGTACGTCCTGCCGTTGCACCGGCGCCACCGCCACCGACACCGCGCCCGGCCCGGCAGCTTGCGCTTTCTGCTGCTTTGAGTCCGCTGTGCTGCAGGCAAGGAAAAAGGCGCACAGCGACGTGGCAGCAATAACGGCAACCAAACGGAATGCAGGAATCACCCGCCCCAGGGATTCTCTGAAGGCTCGATCGTTCATATTCACAGGATTAGTCCAAGTTCTGCCCTTGCCGCCAGTAACGGCAGGCTGTAGTCCAAGTATTAGACGTATGCATTGTAGGCCCGGCTTCAGCAACTCCGCCCGAAAAACAGGGAAAATTACATCCGGGAGTCCTCCCGCAAAAGCCAGGAAGCAGAACGCCGTTGGTATGGTAAAGCCCCGCAGAATCAGCATCAACCGCCGGCCGGCGGCGGGTCAAGACCGGGGCGAATGTTTTACAAATCTTTACTCGCGTGGCGCGGGCGCCTCGCCCGCGAAAGCCCCCGGAGGGGCGGCAGAACTCCCGCCCGGGCCTACCCCCGCTCTGTCGCTGGATGGCGCGCCTCATACGCCGCAATCTCCGCTTCATGCTGCAGCGTAAGCCCGATGTCGCCCAGCCCGTTCAAAAGGCAGTGGCGTACAAACTCATCCATGGGGAATCGCGCCCGAAATCCTTGATCGTCGTTCACTTCGGCCTTCTCCAGATCGATCGTGAGCTGATAGTTGGGGATCTCCTGCGCTTTGCGCATCAACTCCGCGAGTTCCTCTTCGCTAAGCTGCACCGCAAGAAAGCCATTCTTCGTGCTGTTGTTGGCAAAGATATCGGCGAAGGAAGACGAGATCACCGCCCGAAATCCGAAATCCGCCAGTGCCCAGACGGCGTGCTCACGGGACGATCCGCAGCCAAAATTCTTCCCCGCCACCAGAATCGTCGCGCCCTCATAGCGCGGCTCATCCAAGACAAAATCGGCGTTCCTCTTCCCGTCCGTCCCGAACCGCCAGTCGTAAAACAGAAACTGGCCGAACCCTGTCTTCTCGATCCGCTTCAGAAACTGCTTGGGAATGATCTGGTCAGTATCCACATTGACCCGATCGAGCGGCGCCACTCGCCCGCGATGGACGGTAAACGGTTTCATCGTGAGACCTCCGGCGAACCAGGCTCTGATATACCAGACTCTGATGTACCAGGCACCCCGATAATCGGATTTTGGGTGGCGCAGCGCTTTAGCGCTGCGATAAGTTGCCTGCTTTGCGTACCGGCTTTAGCCGCTGAGGGAAGCCTGCTCACTGAAACTTCCAGTTCCGAATATCGGTAAAATGCCCTTCAATCGCCGCCGCGGCCGCCATCATCGGACTCACCAGATGAGTCCGCCCTCCACGCCCCTGCCGCCCTTCAAAATTGCGGTTGCTGGTCGAAGCGCAGCGCTCCCCGGGCTGCAGAATGTCGGGATTCATGCCCAGGCACATCGAGCACCCGGACTCGCGCCACTCGAATCCGGCCTCCAGAAAAATTCGGTGCAGACCCTCCTGTTCCGCTGCCCGCTTCACCGCCTGCGATCCCGGCACCACCATGGCCCGCACTTTCGAACTCACATGATGTCCCTTCGCCACCCGCGCCGCAGCCCGCAGGTCCTCAATGCGCGAATTCGTACACGATCCAATGAACACTCGGTCGATTCCGATATCTTCGATGCGCCGTCCCGGTTCGAGCCCCATGTACGCGAGGGCCAGTTCCATCGCTCGCCGGTCGCCGTCCCGCAAGCCATTCAGTTCCGGCACGCGCCCCGTCACCGGGGCCACCATGCCGGGATTCGTCCCCCAGGTCACAAACGGACAGAGTTGCGCCGCATCAATCTCCACCACTTTGTCGAATGTCGCGCCGTCATCGGTGGGCAGGCTCCGCCAGTGCGCCACGGCTTTTCCCCACTCTTCGCCTCGCGGAGCAAACCGCCTCCCCTTTACGTACGCGATGGTTGTCTCATCCGGCGCCACCATCCCGGCTCGCGCTCCCGCCTCGATGCTCATATTGCACAGCGTCATGCGGCCTTCCATGGTGAGCGCCCGCACCGCCGGCCCCGCATATTCGATGACATGCCCGGTCGCGCCATCCGTGCCGATCTGTCCGATGATTCCCAACGCCAAGTCCTTCGCCGTCACACCATCGGCCAAATGCCCATGCACGTCAATCTTCATCGTCTTCGGCTTCTGCTGCGCCAGACACTGCGTCGCCAGAACGTGCTCCACTTCCGACGTGCCGATGCCGAACGCCAGCGCCCCGAAAGCCCCGTGCGTGCTGGTGTGACTGTCGCCGCAGACGATGGTCATCCCCGGCTGCGTCAGCCCCAGTTCCGGGCCAATGACGTGAACAATGCCCTGCTCCGGAGAATCCATGTCGAACAACTGCACGCCAAACTCCCTGCAGTTGTTCTGCAGCGCCGCAATCTGCCGGGCGGCGATCAGGTCCGTAATCGGAGTCCCGCGCGGCTCGGTCGGAATGTTGTGGTCCACGGTGGCCACGGTGCGCGAGGGCTGGCGCACTTTTCTTCCTGCCGCCCGCAGCCCGTCAAACGCTTGCGGCGACGTCACTTCGTGCACCAGGTGCAGATCAATGTACAGAATGGGCGACCGCCCCGCCGGTTCGGCTACCAGGTGCGCGTCCCAAAGCTTCTCGAATAATGTCCGTGCCAATGTCATGGATGCGATTGAAGAAAACGGATAAGTCTCAGTTTTTCACAAAGCTGAGGACGTGAGCAAGACGCGGGAATCCCGCGCTTTGCGAGAACAAGCATGTAGGGACAGCCGCCCTCGGCCTGCCCCAGGTGGCGGGCGGTCAATGAGCGCGCCCTGCCGATCCCCTTCATTCTGCCCTTGACAGTTGTCCCGGCGCAGCTTACAAGTGATACTCTGAATCGCACCTCAAAAGGGCGAAACTTCGCTAAATGCAAGGAGATTGTCATGGGACTTCTGGAAGAAGCGGAAAAAATCGCAGGAGCTGTGGCCGCAGTGGAAGGCATGAAGAAGCTGGATCCGAATGCCTCGATATTGACCGAAGGCGCGGCTGCCATTGCCGGATTTGAAGGCGCTGGAGCAATCGCCGAACGCCTCGAAAAGAAAGACGACGGCGACAAGCAGAGTTAAGTCGCTCCCACCCGGCCGCCCCATGTCTCGCGCGCCGGCCCCCCCGGAATGAAACTCATGAACGAGCGCTCGCGGAGAGCGCTCGTCCAGCTTTTTCAGGAAATTTTCACAGCCGAGAAGTCAGCGCGGCGTCGTGATCGCCCCCTGCGACGCCGACGACACCAGCGCCCCGTACTTCGCAAACACGCCCGTAGGATACCGCGGCTTCCGGGGCTTCCACTGCGCCATGCGCTGCCGCAGCACCTCATCGCTGATTTCGACTTCCAGCAGACGCTGGCGCACATCGAAGTGGATCATGTCGCCATCGCGCACGCCGGCAATCGGACCGCCCAGCGCCGCCTCGGGAGAAACATGCCCCGCCATCAGCCCGTGGGTCGCGCCGCTGAAGCGTCCGTCGGTCAACAGGGCCACTGACTCGCCCAGTCCTTCGCCCACAATCGCAGCCGTTACACCCAGCATCTCCCGCATTCCAGGTCCGCCCTTCGGACCTTCGTTGCGAATCACGACCACATCTCCGGTACGGATCTTCTTGCCGGTCACCGCAGCCATCGCCTCTTCCTCGGATTCGAACACGCGCGCCGGCCCGCGATGCTCCAGCCGTTCATGCCCGCTGATCTTGGCCACGCAGCCCTCGGGCGCAAGGTTCCCCTTGAGAATGACCAGCCCGCCAGTCGCCTTCAGCGGCTTCTCCAGCGGCGCAATCACTTCCTGCCCCGCCGTCTCGACCGCGCGCTCTGCCTCGGCCGATATGCTGAGGCCAGTAACCGTGACCGCAGCCGGATGCAGATGTTTGCCCGCAAGCAGCCGCTTGGCCAGCAACCCAACGCCGCCCGCCCGGTGCATGTCGGCTGCAACAAATCTTCCCGAAGGCTTCAGATCAGCCAGCAGCGGCGTGCGCTCACTCACAACCTGAAAATCATCTATCTCGAGATCCACACCCGCTTCGCGCGCAATCGCCAGCAGGTGCAGTACCGAATTGGTGGATCCTCCGGTCGCCGCCACCGACGCAATGGCATTCTCAAACGCCGCCCGCGTCAGAATATCCCTCGGCCTCAGTCCTTTTTGCAGCACGCTCATCACGACCTTGCCGCAGTTGAAAGCGACTTTATCTTTCTGCGGATCCATCGCTGGCACGCTGTTGTAACCCATCGGCGAAAGCCCGATCATTTCCATCACCATGGACATTGTGTTCGCCGTGTACTGCCCGCCGCACGCACCAGCTCCAGGACAAGCCGCGTCTTCCAGGTTCTTCAATTCCTGATCCGTGATCTTGCCCGCCGCGTTCGCGCCGACCGCCTCGAATACATCCTGAATGGTCACATCTTTTCCGCCATAGCTGCCCGCGGCAATCGTTCCGCCGTAAAACACCATGCCCGGGAGGTTCATGCGCGCCAGCGCCATGGCCGCCGCGGGAATGGTCTTGTCGCAGCCCACCACGCACACCACCGCGTCGAACATTTGCCCGCGGCACACCAGTTCGATCGAGTCCGCGATCAGTTCGCGGCTCACCAGCGACGCGCGCATGCCCTCGGTGCCCATCGTTTCTCCGTCGGAGATAGCGATGGTGTTGAATTCCATCGGCGTGCCGCCCGCGTCGCGAATCCCTTCTTTCACCTTGGCCGAAAGCCGCCGCAGATGAAAATTGCAGGGCATGGTTTCGATCCAGGTATTGGCCACGCCAATTAGCGGGCGAGCGAGATCGGCATCGGTGAATCCAATGGCTTTGAACATGGCGCGTGCGCCGGCTCGGTCGCGCCCGTCGGTGATACCACGGCTGATGTGCTTGAGATCCATGGCTGAAAGAGTACAGGACAGATGAGAGAGGTTTCAAAGTTTCATAGTTTCAAGGTTTCAATGTTGCACTCGCTGAATTGTGAAACACTTTGAAACCTTGCAACCTTGAAACTCTGAAACATTCTCAATACAAAAACGGGGAACCCGCGTTGCAGGTTCCCCAAGTTGCAAGACGTTTGCCCAGAAGATCGTCATGCTTGCCCAGCTAAAACCCGCTCGAACCTACGCCCGGGCTGCGGTGCGGGATTCTATGCACACACCCGCCGGCGGATGCGGCCCCGCCCACTCCGACGCTTGCGGCGAACCAGCACCCACATGGATAACGTCTGCAATCGCATACCATTCGCGGTAGAGCTGGCCCACCTGCTTGGGATTCACGTTGAGCGTGAGCGTGACCTGATAGTCGTTCCCGCATTCCTCCGCGTGCACTGAGGTGATGTCCAGCCCGCGGCGCGATGCACCGTTCAGGATGCGCATCAGCGTTCCCTGGGTATTGCGATAGCGAATCTGAAAAATCTGCATGTGGTTGCTCCCTTGTCCCCGAACTAACGCCCCCGAACTGCCGATTTCGAACTGCCCGCCTACTGCGTCGGTTCTTCTTCCAGCAACATCTCCGAAAGCGCTGCTCCCGCCGGGACCATGGGAAACACATTGGCCTCGGGGGCGCAATCAAACACCAGCAATTCCGGCTCCGGCGAACTGAGGAACCGGTCAATCAGATCTCCCGTCTCACTTGAAACCGGGAACTCCCGCATGGCGTCTTCCTTCAGCCGCCAGCTATGAATCTTGTAAGCCTTGGCGATGTCCACGAAATCGGGGTTGTCGCTGAGGTCGGTCTCGGCATAGTTGCGCTCGTAAAATAGCTGCTGCCACTGCCGCACCATGCCCAGATACTTGTTGTCTATGATCACCATTTTGATGGGCAGGCCCAGCCGGTGCACCGTGGCCAGTTCCTGGATGTTCATCTGAAACCCGCCATCTCCGGAAACGCACAGCACGCAAGTATTTGGCTTGGCCAGTTGCACTCCCACTGCTGCCGGCAAAGCGAAACCCATCGCGCCCAGCCCGCCGGAGGTGATGAATCCACGCGGCGACGCCGACCGGTAACGCTGCGCTGACCACATCTGGTGCTGGCCCACGTCGGCGAGAATCACGTTGTCTTCGGGGAGACGGCTAAAAAGTTCGTCCAGAAAACGGATGGTCGGTTGCGCCAGCCCCCGCGGATCCAGTTCCGCGCGCTCCGGCCCGCAGGCCACGGCGCGCCACCGGCTGAAGTCCGGCAGAGGATGGCGACGCAACTCCGCATGGAAGGCCGGAATCGTGTCCGCCAGATTGCCGATCACCGGCAGTTCGCACGGCCGCACGCGATCCAGTTGCGCCGGATCAATCTCAAAGTGCACGATCTTGGCCCCGGGCGCAAAACGCGACGGATCGCCCGTCACGCGATCGTCCAGCCGCGCTCCGAACACCAGAAGTAGATCGGTTTCGTGCAGCGCCATGTTCGCCGCCCGCGTTCCGTGCATGCCGACCATGCCCAGGTAATAAGGCGCCTGCGGCGGAACCGCGCCCAAACCGTGAACCGTGGCAAAGGTGGGAACGTTCAAATCGTCGAGCAGCCTCCGCAACTCTGGAATGGCTCCCGAAAGCTTCGCTCCGGCGCCCACCAGCGCCACCGGCCTCGCAGCCTGCCGCAGCATGGCCACGATCGTATCGCTAAAACCGCCGTCGGCCTTGGCGTCCGCGGGACGCGCGTGCGGCGTGAACTTCACCGGCCCGGAAAATTCCTTCTTCGCCTTCAGCATGTCGGTGGGAATATCAATCACCACCGGCCCGGGACGCCCGCTGCGCGCCCAGTGAAATCCCTCGGCAATCGCTTCTGGAATCTCGTCAATCGTGCGCACCAGTCGGCTCCACTTGGTAAGCGACAGGGTCACGCCAAAAACGTCGGTCTCCTGGAAGGCATCGCTGCCGATCAGCGCGCTGCGCACTTGTCCGGTAATGCAGACCAGGGGAACCGAATCCATCTTGGCGTCGGCAATTCCGGTCACCAGGTTGGTTGCGCCCGGGCCGCTGGTCGCGATGGCCACGCCCACGTTGCCGGTAACCCGCGCATAACCTTCCGCGGCAAACACTGCACCCTGCTCGTGCCGCGTCAGAACATGCCGGATACCGCTGCCCTCGAGCGCGTCGTACAAGGGCATGATCGCGCCGCCGGGGTAGCCGAACATCAGCTCCACCCCTTCGGCCCGCAGGCACTGCAGAACGATTTCGGCTCCCTTATGCATTCACCACCTTCGGGGGATCCTGCGGCGCCGGCTTCTTGCTTTCCCGGGGCAGCCAGCTCATCATGCCGCGCAGTTGCGCCCCCACGATCTCAATGGGATGCTGCTTCTCTTTCTCACGCAAAGCCGCGAAGTTGCGCCCGCCGCTCTTGTTCTCTGCGATCCACTCGCGGGCGAACTCGCCGCTCTGGATGTCGGCCAGCGTCTTCTTCATCGCTGCCCGGGTCTCATCGCCCACCACTCTTTCGCCGCGGGTCAGATCGCCGTATTCCGCCGTGTTCGAGATCGAATAGCGCATGCGGCTCAATCCGCCTTCGTAGATCAGATCCACGATTAGCTTCATCTCGTGCAGGCACTCGAAATAGGCGATCTCCGGGGCGTATCCGGCTTCAACCAGGGTTTCGAATCCCTTCTTGATCAGCGACGTCAGCCCGCCACACAGCACCGCCTGCTCGCCGAACAGGTCGCTCTCGGTTTCTTCTTTGAAAGTCGTCTGCAAAACGCCCGCGCGCGTGGAACCAATCCCGTGCGCATAGGCCAGGGCATACTCGTGAGCGTGCTTGCTGGCGTCCTGCTGGATGGCGATCAGCGACGGCACTCCGCGGCCCTCGGTGTACACGCGCCGCACCAGGTGGCCGGGGCTTTTGGGAGCGATCATGACCACGTCCACGTCATCGGGCGGGACAATCGTTTTGAAATGAATGCTGAAGCCGTGCGAAAAGCCCAGAATCTTCCCTGGATGCAGATAAGGCTTGATGTGCTGGTCGTAAACGTCCGCCTGCGTCTCGTCAGGCGTGAGCATGTGAATCCAGTCGGCGCGCTTGGCGGCTTCATCGGGCGCCACCACCACCATGCCATCGGCTCGCGCCTGCTGCGCGCTTGGCCGGTTGGGGTCCAGCCCGACGATCACTTTGTAGCCGCTGTCCCGCAGATTCTGCGCCTGGGCGTGTCCCTGGCTGCCGTAGCCCAGGATGGCGATCGTCTTGCCTTTCAACGCCTCGGGCTTGGCGTCGCGTTCATAAAAAATAGTAGCCACCAGTGTGCTCCTCTCGTTGCGCTCGTCTTGCGCACTTCTTTTGTTGCACTTCTCTTGTAGCACAAGGGGAGGAAAAGGCCCTTGCTCGGGATGGGTTCCAAACCGACGCCTACGGGAGGGGCCAAGGAACCAGAGCCCTGACACTGCAAACCGACCGACCGGTCGGTCGGCATCTAGGGATCTTACCCAACTCGCACTCAGGGTGTCAAGTGGCTGGGTGTAGGGCCCTGGACTTCTGCCGGCCGGCACATTGGGTACCCGCTGATCGAGGGCTGAAGCGTTCGCCCAGAACTTCCGATGGTAGCAGACAGGAGTTCTCGGCGCCCGGCGCCCGGCGACCGAAGACCGCCGATCCCTATTCCGAATTCCGAGGCGTGGAAATGCCCGACCGGCGAGTTACAAATCAAAGGAGTACAGTGATATCAACCCCTTTGTTTTCAAACAAATCAGAGCGATCATCGCACACGAATGGCAAGCCGCCGAAAGCCGTGCGGCTGGGACAAGACCGCGACTACGACGAGGAGCTGCGGCGGCTGCAGATTGAACTGGTGAAGCTGCAGGAATGGATCCGCCACCGCGGCCTTAAGGTTGTGGTGCTGTTCGAGGGCCGAGACGCGGCGGGTAAGGGCGGTGCCATCAAGCGCATTACGCAGAGCTTGAATCCGCGCGTCTGCCGCGTAGTCGCGCTGGGCACTCCGACCGAGCGCGAGAAAACGCAGTGGTACTTCCAGCGTTACGTCGCCCACCTGCCGGCCGCCGGCGAGTTGGCACTCTTTGACCGAAGCTGGTACAACCGCGCCGGGGTCGAGTATGTCATGGGATTCTGCACCGAAGCCGAATATATGGAATTCATGCACAGCTGTCCGGAATTCGAACGGATGCTGGTGCGCGCGGGCATCATCCTGCTCAAGTATTGGTTTTCCGTGAGCGACGAAGAACAGGAACGACGCTTCCAGGACCGCATGAAAGACCCCACCAAGCGCTGGAAGCTGAGTCCCATGGATCTCCAATCCCGGCGTCGGTGGGCCGATTACTCGCGCGCCAAGGACGAAATGTTTGCCGTGACCGACATCAAGCAGGCGCCGTGGTTCGTAGTGAACGCCGAAGACAAGAAGTGCGCCCGGCTCAACGTCATCCGCCACCTGCTCTCCATGATTCCCTACGAGGACCTCACGCCGGAGTCTTTCAAGCTGCCTCCCTTGGACAAGACCAAATACGTGCGCCCGCCCATCGAAGAGCAGAACTTTGTTCCCGAGGTGTACCAAAAGCGACATAAGTGACATTTAGGATCGGGGCTCAGCCCAGAGCGGATGCCATTGCCCGTTCTCTGGGCTGCTCGCGTTCCGGCGCGTCCGTCTCGCAACGTTGGCATTCTCCGTCGCAACTGTTTACCATGTCTCGCGATGGCTCGCGAAGCTTTGGTTGATTCCCGGCAGGAAATCCTGCGCACCGCCGCCCGCCTGTTCCAGCAGCGCGGCTACGACGCCACGTCCATGAACGACGTGGCCGCCGCCCTGAAGCTCAGCAAGGGCGGCCTCTACCACCATTTCCAGAGCAAGGACGAAATCCTGTTCGAGATCATGAACCACGCCATGGAGATCACCGAGGTGCGTGTGCTGGCTCCAGTGCGCGGCATCCTCGATCCCGAGGACCGCCTGCGTGCCCTGATCCGGCGGCACATCGAAGTGGTCCTCAGCCCGGCCGACCGCGAAATCACGGTCATGCTGCACGAAAATCATCCCTTGCCACCGGCGCTGCGCAAGCGCATCAACGCCCGCAAGAAGGAGTACATCCACTTCGTGGAAAGTCTCATCGCCGAAGTGCAAAAAGAAGGGGGCACTCGCCCGTTCAAGGCCCGGGTCAGCCCACGCGCTGCCGCCTTCGCCCTGCTCGGCATGATCAACTGGATCTACCAGTGGTACAAGCCGGAGGGCGAACTGCAAGCAAACACGCTGGTTCCGCAGTTTACCGATCTGGTGTTTGGGGGAATTCTCGCGTGAACGAACAAACTCAAGGAGGACCGCTATGACCGCGAGCAGCACGCACAAGAGGAACCCCGCGATTGGCTGGGACATCTCCGCGTCAGCCAAGGTCGGCAAAGGCGAGAAGATTGCGCGGGCGCAGATTCTCGTCAATGGCTCGAGCGAATACAACCAGACGTTCGATCCGCCGATCAGCAACTGGCAGCAACAGCTCCATCAGCAGGGGCAGTATCCCGGAAACAACACCGTCCGGGTGATCGCCACCAACGATAAGGGCAACGACACGGAGTCTGCCGACTCGTGGAGTTAACAAGAACGTGGCCAACAACTTGTACAGGGGAGATCAGCCGTGACCCAGCCTGGAGTTAGTTTCTTCACCGCGGCTGAACTCGAACGGCAACGCGCACGGAGCGGCAAGTTGTACCAGGAATTTCTGCGCGTTCCGGCGATAAGTGCCGGACTCTACGTCCTGCCCGCCGGTGCCACCGATCTGCAGCGCCCCCACCACGAAGACGAGATGTATTACGTCATGCGAGGAAGAGCGCGCTTTCGTGTCGGCACCGAGGACAGAGAAGTCAGCGCCGGGAGCGTCATTTTCGTCGCCGCAGAAGTTGAGCATCACTTTTACGACATCGTAGAAGAGCTTGCCGTGCTGGTGTTCTTCGCGCCCGCGGAGAGCTAGGACTTCGCTATTACTTGCGCGGCGGGATCCAGTAAACCTCTTCCTTGACGGCTCCCTTCTCTGTAAACCCACGCCGCTTCAGGATGGCCTTGCTGTGCTCGATCATCTCCGGATGCCCGCACAGGTACGCCACCGTATTGCTCGCGTCCAGTTCCCAGTGGTCCGCATACTTGCGCAGGATGTCGTCCGCGCGCCCGATTTCCCCTGACCAGTCTTCGTGTTCCCAGGGCCGGCTGACCGTGGGCACATACTTGAACCAGGGCAATTCCTTATCAAACCAGTTCAGTTCATCGAGGTAGCCGAATTCCCATGGGCGGCTCGCGCCATTCAGCAGGTACAGTTTGTGGGTGCCGTCGAACCGGCCTTCTTTCCACTCCTTGTACAAGGTGCGGACGTAGCTCACGAAAGGAGCCACGCCGGTCACGGTTGAAATCAGCAGGTGATTGGTCCGTCCATTCTGCAGTTCGAGCGCGAATTTCCCCTTGGGCACTTTGCGCATCAGCAACTGGTCGCCGGGTTGCAGTTTGTGCAGCAGGGGCGTCAGCGCGCCTTCGGGCACCAGTTCGAAGAAAAACTCGACTTCGTCCTCCTCCGGCGATGACACGATCGAATACGGACGCTCGACGCGTTTCCCGTCTTTCTCCACTCCCAGTGTGGCGTACTGTCCCGGAACAAAATGGAACTCTCCTCCGCTGCGAACGCGGAACATCCACAGGTCGGGAGCGAAATCAACGCGCTTGGTAACTTGCGCGTGGTAGAACTTGTCATCGGGAATCGTCATGTCGAAAGCCCTGCTTGCTTTGGCCTGTCCCCTGGCGAGCACCCGACCGAACGGTCGTACGGTTGTTCTGGGCTGTCATAATGCTAGCCCGAACCGGGGATTTTGGGAAGGCCTGCCCTAACCCCTAGGGCATTGCGGAGACCAGCCTGAGAAAACCTGCCGCCACAGCAGGAATGAACGAGCCGTTTCATTTGCCGCTTTATTTGCCCACGACAAGGACCACGAAGCTATCCGGAACTATCGAGCGCCGCGGATGCGGATTATCCGCGGTTGCCGCCGGAGGCGGCCCAAACTGCGCCGTCACCACGAACACATTGTGTGTCTTGGCGTCCAGCGCGAGGGTTCGCGCTCCCTTCTGTGTCGGAACGTTCTCCGCCACGCTGAACTTGTCCGGCGATTCCTCTTTCACCACCGTCAGCACGCCGTCCTCGCCGCACGAGGCGAAAGCCAGCCCGTTCTCGGCGTCGAACGCGGTCGCGTCCACACCCTCGCCAATGGCCGGGGTGGCCAGGACCTTCCCGCTATCGGCATCCACCACCGCCATCATCTTGTTGTCGCAACCCACAAACAGGCGGCGGTTCTTGCGGTCCATCGCCAGCCCGCTCGGCTCGGTGCACGGGGCCAGCGGCCATTTCGCCTTCACTTCCAGTTTGTTGGGATCAATCGCCACCAGTTCGCTCTTGTCTTCTATGTTGACGAAAATCTCGCCCTTGGCGTCGCTGGCCGCGAACTCCGGCTTGCCATCGAGTTTGATCGTGCCCAGCACTTTCCCGCTGGCGGCATCGAGCGCGGTGGAATCCTGGCTCCGCCCGTTGAACGTGAACACGCGCTTCGTCGCCGGATCGTAGAGAATCGCGTCCGGATTGTCGCCCACCTTCACCTTGCCGGTGGTCGCCAGTGTTTTGATATCGAAAAGGCTGACGGTGCCTTCCCGCCCATTGCTGGTAAAACCGCGCCCCAGTTCCGGCGCCAGCGCAATGCCATGCACGCCCGGAGTATCGGCGATGTCGCCCACGCTCTTGCCGGTATCTGCGTCGAGCACCATGACATGCGTGCCGCGGGAAATATAGACGCGGCGCGCGTCGGAATCGGCGGTCAAATAATCCCACCCGCCTTCGCCGCCGACCTTGTAAGTCGTCATCACGTGATACCCCGGACCAGCCGCGGCCAGGGCTAGCGCCACCATCAACAGAATCATTCCGGATACGAACCATGCAGATTTCTTGGACATGACATTCTCCTTGTGAACTGTGAGCGTGAGCCCCTTCGCGTTTGCATCTAAGCGTTGGGGAGTAAACCGACGTAACTTTACCCTATTTCGACGGTCCCCCTAGACTCCAGATTACATGGATGTTTTCCGGCCTTCATCTTCACCCCAGCAAGGCTCTCCGCCGAATCCGGCGTCGAGCGCCGACCCGCGGCTGCAGCCGACTCCCGACTACGGCACGCTCGGCCCCGGTTCCGACGTGAGAGCGAATCTGGACGCGCAATCCGCTTCAGTCCCGCGGAGCGCCAAGGTTCCGCGGCGAGCCTATTTTTACGCCGTCGCGTCAGGAATACTCCTGGCGGTCTTGACGGCAAACGTGGATAACGCACGCGCGGCCTGGTCTCGCTTTGCCAATTTCTTCTCTGTGCCCGGGAACGCAGCTTCACCCGCGCTCAACTCCGCCAAGGATGCGCGGCAACTGGACCATCTGAAACCACAGAAACAGGCCGAAACCTTGTTGGAACTTGCCGTCGGCCGCTCCGATGGCGCGGTTGATCAGATTTCGTCGCGGGTGAACCGCTGGCAGGGGAAGCTCAAATGGAATTCGCAGATCGCGACGCTGACCACCGCAGCCCTGAACTCCAATGACATGCGCGTGCGCGAGTCCGGCATCGAGGTGGAACTGGCCGCCTATGGGCTCGCCAAGAACTCTGCCAGCCTGGAATATCTGCTGCGGACGGCCCAGTCTTCCGATCATGCGCAGAAGATCTGGGCGCTGTGGGCCCTTGGATTGATGGGCAATCGCGGGGTCGAAAGTGAGCGCGTAGTGCGGGCTTTAGCGGCTCATCTCAAAGACTCAGACGAAGACTCGCGCCGCTGGGCTGTCGAGGGCCTCGCGCTCACCGGCGCGACCACCGCGATCCCAGTGCTGCTGCAGACAATGCACAGCGATCCCGCCTCCGGTGTGCGCGAGCGCGCCGCCTGCAGTCTTGCCGAATCCGGTATGTTCAATCCCGAACAGCGGCAAAGCGCCCTGCCGCAATTGTTGAACTACACAGACGACCCCACGCTCGATGCTCAGACTCACGCCTGGGCTTTCCAGGCGCTGGGAGACATCACGCACCAGCGCCTGCCCAACGACTCGGCCGCCTGGCGCGAATGGTACGAGAACAACCAGAACTAACCCCGGAACCAGTCGTAGAGACGTTGCCAGCAACGTCTCTACCCAACTACTCCGCCATCTTCGCCACATGCAGGTCGAAGCCGGTCTTCGGCAGCAGCGAGGTCAGCGCGAACGCTTTGAATCCGTCCCCGGTCACTTCCGTGTGACGGTACACTCCCGGCTCGCTCTCAATCGTCTCCTTGCGCCCCTCCATGGCAAAGATGTCGGCCCAGATGATGCGCCCGTTCACCGCGACCACCACGCCCACCGCATGACGATCCCGCAGTTGCGCGATCAGGCTCTGATAGTTCTGCTCGATCGGCTTGGCGACGGCGTCCACCTGTTTCCTGACTTCTTCGTTCTCCATCACCTTGGCATAGGAACTGGTCTGCGCCAGTTCCGCCGCTACCATCGGTGCTGCAGCAGTCACCTCGACGGTCTCGCTCACCGCCGCCCGCTGCTTCTTCACCTCGTCCCAGACCATAGCCTGATTCTGATCGCCCATGGCCTTGGCGCGCTGGTCGCCACCCACCGCCCCGGCTCGACGCAAAACACGCTCAAGTCCACCGGATCGCTTTCCGCCGGAACGATGCGGTCTTTGCCGATCACGCGATCCTGCTTGCCCCCGGTAACGATCTCTCCCGCCAGCAGCAGCAGCGACCGCTTCGAGTTGTTGATCAGCACCAGCCGGTTCACCTGGGCCCCGTCGTGCTGGACCGCCGGCACCGGATGCCGGCGAATCAACCCTTGCACGCTGCCGGCTTCGGTGACCACGACCTCTCCCGAGCGCAGCCCTTCATCCAACGTGAGAAACTCGCCGGTGGGATAGCTCTTCGCCGCCACCACCGGGAACACAATTAAATTGCCATGACGGATCGGCTCCAGCACCTTGTACCCGGACGACGGGGTCACCTCGCCCGCCCGCGCCTGCCGCTGGTCCACGACCACCAGCCCGGCCACAATCAGCAGCACCGTTGCCGCCAGGAAAATCTTCGGACTCATGCTCTTCCAATTCATGCTCTTCCAGTTCAGGCTGTTCGGACTCATGGATAGCTCCTCCCCTGGCCGGACGCGCGCGCCTCCTGTTTGGGGAAGGGCCCGGGCCGATGTTTCGCCTGCAAGCGCGAAAAGCACCGTTCCGTTGGGGCGCGCCGTCCGTCTCGCCTTCCCCCGAAGAACGAAAATATATGCACGGCTTGCGGCCAAAATTCACACTCGGCGCGTCTAATAAATTGGTAGCATCAGGACGGCGCCTGTCGGGCGCTTCGAAGACCAGGCCTTTCCCCCGGGGCAGCACCGCAGCTCACAGATGAGCTCAGCCAAGCCAACTTCCGCCGTGCAATCGGTCGCAAATGACCTGCTGGCGGAGCTTCATGCCAAGGCCGGCTGCGACAAGATCGGCCTCACGCAAGAATCTTTCGCCGCCATCCTCTGCGAGGTCGGCACAAAGCACGCGACTGCCGCGGCTTCCGAGAGCGAAATCCGTACCTTCTTTCTTAGTCTCCGCGTGGACGAACTCGCCCTCGCCCGCGCCTGCGCCGCCGGCCATAACTCTGCCTGGGAAATCTTCCTCACGCGTTTCCGCGAGAAGCTCTATCAGGCCGCCCTGCGGATCGCCCGCGAAGATTCCGCCGCCCGCGAACTGGCCGACACGCTCTACGCAGACCTCTACGGCATGAACACGCGCGAAGGCCAGCGGGTCTCCAAGCTGGGCTCGTATACCGGCCGCGGCTCGCTAGAAGGCTGGCTGCGCACGGTGCTGGCGCAGGAATATGTCAATCGCTACCGGCGCACAAAACGCCTGGTGAGTCTGGATGAGGAATCGGAGGAAGGAGCTCAATTCTCCGCCCCCGATCCCGAGCCGGAGCCGCCCGCGGACCCGCGTCTGGCCCAGGCCACCGACGAGGCCCTGGCCTACCTTTCCGGAGAAGACCGCACCGTGCTGAGCGCGTATTATCTGGATGAGCGCACTCTGGCCGAGATTGCCCGCATGCTGGGCGTGCATGAGTCCACCATCAGCCGCAAGCTCGACAAGCTGGCTAAGGCCTTGCGCAAGCAGATTTTGGCGGGTCTGACGCGCCGCGGCATGTCCCGCCGCCAGGCCGAGGAAGCCCTGGAAGTGGACGTCCGCGACCTGCAGGTGGATATCCGCCGCAGTCTCGCGCAAGATTCTTCCCCTGCCGCGTTCTCTGAAAAGAGGGCGCAAGCCAGGGTCCGCGAGGGCCCGGGATGACCCGGGCGGGACGACTTGGAAGGGCACGGCGATTTGAAAGGGCAGTTTGAGCCGTGCCGCTAGAGGCCACGGAGGACGCTGGCTTTAGCCCCTGAGGGTCGCCGTTGAGGCCGCCCAAAGTATTTGAAAATGCAACAGATCCCCAAAATCGTACGCGAACGGCTGAAGGCCACAACCGTCACCCATCACCCCGATGCTGACGTTCTGACGGCCTTTGCCGAGAAGTCGCTGCGCGAACTCGAACGCGGAGTCGTGCTCGAGCACCTCGCCCGCTGCGGCGAGTGCCGCGACGTGGTCGCTCTGGCCTTGCCCGAAATCGAAGTTGCCATGCCCGCCGTCCGGGTCCATCGCGGATGGCTAACCTGGCCCGCCCTTCGCTGGGGATTCGTTGCGGCAGGAACGGTGGCCATTGCCTGGTTTGGAGTTCTGCAGTACCAGCGGCGGCTCCAGCCCGCAGCCACGGTCGCAAGGCAACAGGCTCCCGAGGCTGCTCTTTACGCCCCGAGTCAGAACGCCCCGAAGGACCTTCCGAATCAGACGGCAGGCCTGCCCGCCGCGCCTACCGAAAAGCACGAACAAGCCCCAGCCCCGGCTCAGTCTTCCGGCGCTACCGCTTCGGCTCCTCGCATGAGCACGGAACTCATTCAGCAGAAATTAGCGGCCCCTGCGCGAGTGATGCATGCGCCCCTGCCCTCGTCACAGTTTGGCGCTGGCGCAGGCGCGGGAATCGGAGGTGGGATTGGTCACGGCCCGAAGGGGACAATACAACAATGGCAGCAACAAATCCTGCCCCGGGTCCAGGCTCCCTCTGCCGCACCTCCGGCCACGAAGGAGCAGATGGCCGACATGGCCGCGAACATGCACGCTCCTTCACCGAAGAATGAAACTGTCGAAGTGTCGGGCGCGGCTGCACAGATCAACACGGAGGCTTCGAGCGCACAAACCCAGGTCCAGGTCGCACAGTCCGAACCAGAGTCCGACTCCGATCGGGTGGGCAAGGCCAAGGAGCCGGTGAAAGTTGAAACTGAAGCTGCGGCCCTGGCACAAAACACAGTGGGTGGAGCCCCGCAGGATCTGCCGGTGGAACGCAACGGCGCCACCTACGGGCGCAACTTCACCCAGTTGGCTGCCGTGGCCCCCATGCCGCGCTGGACCATCAGTTCCACCGGCTCTTTGCAACGTTCTTTCGATCAGGGAGCTACCTGGCAGCAGGTTGATGTAAACGCCAGTGCCGTTCCCTCCGCCAACCTGACCAGTCTCGACGTTGCGGCCAAGACCGCGGTTGCGAAGCCGCAGTACGCAGAAAAGAAAACTCCCTCCGCGCCCGCCGCTTTGATCTTCCGTGCTGTAGCCGCGATCGGTCCCGAAGTGTGGGCAGGCGGAACAAACGGGATGCTCTACCACTCCCTTGATGCCGGCAATCACTGGACTCGCGTCCTGCCGGGATCGGCCGCCGGAGCCCTCCTCACCGGCGACATCGTCAGCCTGCAGTTTGCCGACGTGCAGCACGGAAGGATCCTCACCTCCACGGCCGAAACCTGGATCACCAGCGACGACGGCCAGACCTGGCAGAAGCAATAGCTCGCTCTGCACTGGTTCCAGTAGATGCCGCGAACGGCCAGCCGGGTTAACTCTCCGCTAATCCCATTACCAAAGTGACGTTTACACAAAATGAGGGGAAACTTAGTATCCATTTCGTGGTTTGGCAGTTCTGGGGGAGGGCTGCCGAGGCGTCCTGGACTGAAAAGTCGAGGACGCTTTTCTTTTATTCCCGGACCCTGGGAAGCAACGCACTCACTGCGATCCTCGGCAGACTGCGCAGTACCCGCCAATTTCCAGCCGTGAAATCAGCACCCGGAAACGGCAGTCCTTCTCCACCTGTTCCTTGAGCTTTTCGAATTCTTCGCTCACAAACTCCGCGATCTTGCCGCAGCGCAGGCAGGCCATGTGGATATGATCGCGGCCCATCTTGCGCTCGTAGTAATGTCCCTCGCCGTTGAGGTGCATCAGGTCGAGCTCATCAATCAGCCCATGCCGTTTCAGCAGCCGCAACGTGCGGTACACCGTGCTGCGGTCCACGCTGGCGTCAATCCTTTGCGCCTTACGCAAAATCTGGCTGGCGTCGAGATGCTTGCTGGCCGTTTCCATCACGCTCAGGATGGCGCGGCGCTGTTGGGTCATGCGGATTCCGCGCTCGGCGAAATGGGCCTGCAACCGGCCCGGCATCTCGGTTTGAGGAAGAGGCATGGAGAAGAACCTGCGTGTCGCAACTGGTCGCAATCAGCCTGCGACGAATTCTTTCGCCGGAACTGGACAGGAGTTCGCCTCCTCCGGCATGATTTCGATGGTAACTCCAGATGCGACTCAGTTGCAACTACAAAATGACCCCAGGCGACCTGGCCTTTATCCTCATCCTGCTGTTCCCGGCAGCCGTCGTTTTCTCCGCCCGCGCCCAGGAGAGCCCTTACATCGTCACCTACGACCACTATCTCGAGGAGCCCGGAAGCCTCGAAATCGAGTATTTCTCGACTTTCGGCACCCAGCGCGGCGGCAACGACTTTCACGCCTTCTGGGCCGAGTTCGAGTACGGCACTACGGCCTGGTGGACCACCGACGTTTACCTCGACGGCCAAACCACTTTCGGCGACAGCACCATCTTCACCGGTTTCCGCTGGGAGAACCGCATTCGCCTGCTGCAGCGCGAACACTTTATCAATCCCGTGCTTTACCTCGAATACGAGCAAACCAGCGGCGCCGACAAGATCCTGAAAGAAGTGGAAGGCCACGACGTCGAATCGGACTGCGCGGTTCCCAACTGGCTGGCGCGCCAGGAGCACGATCACGAACTGGAATTCAAGCTGCTGCTCTCCAGAACATTCCACGGCTGGAACGTCGCCGAAAACACGATCGCCACCAAGAACGTAACCGGCGGCAATCCCTGGGAGTTCGGCTACGCCATCGGCGCCAGCCGACCTTTGGCCTTGAAGGCTTCCGCCAAGCGCTGCAGCCTTTGCCGCGAGAATTTCATCGCCGGGGTGGAAATGTACGGCGGCCTCGGCGATCGCCACAGCTTCGGCCTGCCCAACACTTCTCATTACGTCGCGCCGGTCGTGGCCTGGAACCTGCCCTCTGACTGGACCCTGCGCCTCTCTCCCGGTTTCGGCCTGAACGGCAACAGCCATCGCTTCTTGCTGCGCTGGGGCGTCTCCCGCGAATTCTCCGGCTTCGGCGCGGCCATCAGCCGCCTGTTCGGAGGGCACTGATGATCTCGAAAACCATGGCCTCCACAATCGTTCTATTACTCGCCCTGGGCGCCGCCTCGCAGACGGAGAACCCCGCACCCAAGAAAGACAACTCCGTTTACGCGGAACTGGCGAAAGCTCCCAGGAAGGCGGACGCTCGTCGCAATCCCCTGGAATCCGATCCCGATGCGGTGGCCGCAGGCGGCAAACTCTTCGATTTGCATTGCGCCGAGTGCCACGGAGAAATGGCCGACGGCGGCAAGAAAGGCCCCAGCCTGCGCGCCGATGAGGTGCAGCAAGCCACTCCCGGCACTCTCTTCTGGTTGCTGACTAACGGTGTCGTCCGCCGCGGCATGCCTGTCTGGTCCAAACTCCCCGAACCGCAGCGCTGGCAGTTGGTGAGCTACATCAAGTCGCTTTCCCCCGCTCCTAGACCTGACACGGAGAGCCAACCTCAAGCTCCAAAGCCTTGAGGCCCGGCCTCCTGCCCTGACCAGCGGATTGCTTGCGACCTTCTGCCTCGCCCGGGCATCAAATTGCGGTGTTAAAATGGTGTTAAAATAATGAGTTGGGAACCCTTCGGGGAAGCACTCATACAGATCGCCGGGCCCGGCAACGCCGTTTCGATGGAGCGGCAGTTGGCCGACAGCGGCCCTTACAAAGAGGAGAAAAGAAAATGGCAGGCAATGGAATCGTCGAAGTCACCGATGCGAACTTCGACCAGGATGTTTTGAAATCGGATAAGCCCGTGCTGGTGGACTTCTGGGCAACCTGGTGCGGCCCCTGCCGCGCCATCGCTCCCATCGTCGAGGAGCTCGCCGCCGAGTTTCAGGGCAAAATCAAAATCGGCAAGATGGACGTGGACTCGAACAGCGCCACCCCCATGCGCTACAAGGTCACCGGCATCCCCACGCTGCTGGTCTTCAAAGGCGGCCAGGTCGTCGAGCAGCTCGTCGGCTACCGCCCCAAGGACGCCATCGCACAGGCCCTGAACAAGCACATCGGGTAAGCAGCCCAGCAATCCTCAGCAAAACCAAACGCCCGGGAGAACTCCCGGGCGTTTGTGGCGTCAGCAGGGCCGCCGTTAGAATTCTAGAGTGGAAAACCCATGGCTCAGACTGCCTTGTGAAGCGCCCTTCATCCTTGATGTGGACCGCGAGAATATCAGCCGGTACAACCAGTCCAGACGCACAGAAAAAACCAAGATCAACACTAACTCCATTCCCGAGCCGTTCATCGGGAATGCCGATTCAGCAAAGCTGGTTCTCCTGAACCTCAATCCGGGGGACTCGGAAGCGGATCGAGAGGCACACGGAAATCCCGATTTCAGGGCTGCGATGATCCGAAATCTCCGCGGTGAACCGCAGCGATATCCGTTCTATGCGCTGAATCCCGAGTTTCGCTGGACCGGATGTGCCAAATGGTGGGCGCCCCGCACCCGCGAGCTGCAACACGCCGCTGGGTTGGATAACGCGACTTTTGCTGAAAGACTGCTGGTCGTTGAATGGTTTCCTTACCACTCCAAGAAGGCGGGCCTCCCACCCAGCCCTGTATGCGAATCGCAGACGTATTCCTTTTACCTCGCCAAACAGATGTTGGATAAGAGAAAGCTAATTGTCCGGATGCGCGCAGAAAAGCACTGGAGCACCGCCGATCCAGTTTTTCAGGGCGTTCGATCTCTGAGAAATCCTCAATGTGGATACATCAGTAGGGGCAATACGGATGGAGGTTTGTTTGAGCAAATGGTTGAAGCGCTGAACGACCCCTAATACTTCCGCAGCACCCCAATCACCCGCCCCTGCACCTCGACCGAAGCCGCGTGCACGATGATCGGCTTCATGGCCGCATTCGAAGGCTGCAGCCGGACGTTGTCGCCCTCGCGGTAGAAGCGCTTCAGCGTGGCGTCGTTGGCATCCACCAACGCGACCACAATATCTCCGTTATGCGCGGTGCGGGTTTTCTCGACCAGCACGTAGTCGCCGTCGAGAATGGCTTCGTCCTGCATGGAATCGCCGCGCACCTCGAGCACAAACACGTCCTTGGAACGCACAAAGTCAGCCAGCGAAATGGTCTCGTTATTGGGAACGGCCTCGATCGGCTGCCCGGCCGCGATGCGCCCCAGCAGCGGCAGCACCAGGCCTGTGTTCACGCTCATAGCCTGCTTCAGCCGGCCCTTCGGCGGCAGCAGATCAATCGAGCGGCTGCGATTGTAGTCGCGCGTGAGCAGCCCCTTTTTCTCCAGATTGGTGACGTGCTTGTGCACGGTCGCCAGAGACGACAACTCCAGCCCCTTGCCGATCTCCTCAAACGAGGGCGAATATCCGTGCTCCGCCACAAAGCGCGAAATGAAGTCGTAGACTTGCCGCTGTCTGCGTGTGATGGCCATGCCCAATTATTGGCGAACAGAAGGCGAAAAAGCAAGCGAGAAGTGAAACCGTAGGGTCACGCATGGAAACGTGACCGGGGTGCCCCACTCTTCTCGCGTTTCTTGCGAGAGGGTGGGGATTTTGACCTACGCTCTCTGCGCGCCGCCCAGAGCAGTCAGCGCGGCCACAATCTTACCCGACCACTGCGCCACTTCATCCTCGCGCAGGGTCCGCTCATCCGACTGGAACTTCACGCGCAGCAGCACCGAATACTTCCCCGCGGTGATGGCCCCGCCGCGGAAAATCTCCACCGGCCGGAATTCCCGCAATTCCGCCACGCCCGCGCCGTTCACGGCGCCCTGCATCTGCTCGAACGACACCGCACCGGCGAACACGAACGAGAAATCCCGCTCCACCGCCGGATACTTCCCGAGGGGCGCAAACCGCACCGGCCGCAGCCCGCACTCATACAACCGCTCCAGATCAAGCTCCGCCACGAACACGTCCTGCCGCAGCTTGCGCGCCGCCTCTACTTCGGGATGAATCTGCCCAAACTGCGCCACCACCACGCCCTTTACCAGCGCCCGCGCCGAACGTCCGGGATGAAAATATTCCGACGTTTCCCGGTCGTAGCTCACCTCGCCGGCGAATGCCGCCAGCAGATTCTCCACGTCACCCTTGAATCCGCGGAACGCCTCCGCCGCGGCCGCCTGCTCGCCTTTGCTGACGTCGAGCGCACCACCGGCAGGCAAGGAGGCCCGCACCGCCGCCGCAGTCGCGCCCAGACACGCGCGCTTCGGCTCCACGCGCTCGCCGCCCGCCAACTCATATACGCTTCCCATCTCAAACAGCCGCGCCTCGTCCACATCGCGATTCAAATTCCACGCCAGCATGTCGAGCATGCCCGGCACCAGCGACGTGCGCATCACCGACGCTTCTTCGCTCAACGGATTCTCCAGCTCCAGCACCTTCGCCCCCGCAGAGAACTTCTCCGCGTCCGCGTGCGAAATAAACGTCAGCGACAGCGCCTCGTTGTATCCCAACGCCAGCGCCCGCCCGCGCAAAGCCGCGTCCATGGCCGCATGCGGCAGTTCGACCACCGCGCCGCTGTAGGCCGGCAGAGTGTTCTCGAACTTGTCGAACCCGTGTAGCCGCGCCACTTCCTCGATCAGATCAATCTCGCGCTCCACATCCAGCCGCCAACTGGGAATGTGCACGCGAAACTGCGCATCTCCCTGGACGTCTCCCTGGCCTTCCGGAATCAGCGTGAATCCCAGCCTCTTCAGCAGCCGGAAGATTTGCCCGGCATCGAGATTGCCACCCAGAATCCGCCGCACTTCCGAGGCGCGCAGCACTACCGGCGCCTGGTCCATCTTCTTCGACACCACGTCCACCACGCCGCCCACCAGTTCGCCGCCGCCCGACTCCAGAATCATTTCGGCGACCAGGTCGCACGACACGACCGTGGATTCAAAATCCGCGCCGCGCTCGAACCGGTGCGAAGCATCCGTGTGCAGAGCGTGCCGCCTCGACGCCTTGCGCACCGTCGCCGGATCCCACCACGCCGACTCGATCACAATGTTCCGCGTCTTCTCGGTGATCATCGTGTCGTAGCCGGCCATCACTCCAGCCAGCGCCACGGGTTTCTTGGCGTCGCACACGACCAGGTCTTCGGTAGTCAGCTTGCGCTCGACGGCGTCAAGAGTCTTCAGCGTCTCGCCGTCGCGCGCCTTGCGCACGATAATCTTCCCGCCCTCGAGCAGGTCCATATCGAAGACGTGGGTAGGTTTGCCGATCCCCCAGAGAACGTAGTTGGTGGCGTCAACGGCATTCGAAATCGGCCGCTGATCGAGCAATTGCAGCCGGTGCGCGATCTTCTCGGGCGAAGACTTGATGCGAGTCCCGCGAATCACCCGCGCGCTGAAGCGAGGGCAAAGCTCCGGTTCCTCGACAATAATCGGGAAGGGCGCATCCTGCGACGGTTTTGAAAGGGCGCGGCTTCCAGCCGCGCCGCCAGCGTCGCCTGAAGACGCTGCTTTAGCCGCTGAGGGCAACGTCGGCGTGATTGCCTTCAAAGGCAAGTCGTAAACCGCAGCCGCCTCCCGCGCCACGCCGTAATGATTCATCGCGTCGGGACGGTTCGTCCCGATCTCCATCTCAAACACGGTGTCAGCTTCGCTGCCGCTGATGCCCTCGACCGAAATGCCAACGTTGGTCAAGTCTTCAGCAAGCCGGCGGTCGTCCACCGCAAGATCAACAAAGTCGCGAATCCATTGTGCGGAGAGTCTCATCGCTCTTGGAAAAACGTAATCTCGTAATCAACTAGTTCCAGGTCATGCTCTTCCGTAAAAGAGACTGTAATCCTGCGGCCTGGAAAATCGTGATTGAGTTTCACCTGCCAAATTTCTTTCATCAAACTTCCAACGTAAAGGACCAATTCTCTGGTTGGTAGTTCAGTACCAAACAGATGAAGCACATGCAGATGATTTATTGTTGCTTCAGCAACGGTCTTGTCGCCTTTAGCACTATCTAAAAACCCTCGATACCTTGCCTCATCTACAGAATCGCCCAAGAGAATGCACCCGTCGTGCTCGACGAAACTCGGCCACAAAATCCGGGAGCACCCAACCAGGATTTTGTGGTTCGCCATACATTGAATCCAGCTGTCAATGTCGATGCCCTTGCCGTTGTTCCAAGCCCTCATCTCCGGAATGAGCGCGTTGAAATCAGTGTGATTGCCGAAACTGGTCAATGACTTCCTCCCAGCATTTCGCGGGCGAGGGCGCCCGCGCCACGACCAACTCAAAACGCATCATCCAAACTGCTCTAAGAACCTCACATCCCCCTGAAAGAAGTACTGAAGATCATCCACGCCATATTTCAGCAGCGCGAGCCGGTCCACGCCCATGCCGAAGGCGAATCCCGAAACTTTCTTCGGGTCGTAGCCGTTGTCCTTCACGAACTCAAACACATTGGGATCAACCATTCCACAGCCGAGCACTTCGATCCATCCCGTCTGCTTGCAGGGACGGCACGGATCGGAGCCGCGCTTGCCGCTTCCACCGCAGATGAAGCACGTTACATACAATTCGGCGCTCGGCTCCGTGAAAGGGAAGAACGACGGCCGGAAGTGCGTCTTCACCGATGACCCGAACAGCGCCTTCATGGCGTGATCGAGCGTGCCTTTCAAATCGCCAAAGGTAATGTTGGTATCCACCGCCAGCCCTTCGATCTGATGAAACATCGGCGAGTGGCTCGCATCCGGGGGATCGTTGCGGTGCACCGTCCCGGGAATCACGATGCGAATCGGCGGCCGCATCTTCTCCATGGTGCGAATCTGCACCGGAGAAGTATGCGTGCGCAGCAGCAAGCGCTCGCGCTGCGGCTTCGACTGCTGCCCGGCAATGAACAGCGTGTCCTGCGTATCCCGCGCCGGATGGTTCGGCGGAAAATTCAGCGCTTCAAAGTTGTAGTAGTCGGTCTCAACGACAGGCCCTTCGGCCACGGAATACCCAAGTTTCTGGAAGACGCCGACGATCTCGTGCATCGTTTTGATGACGGGATGCTCCGCGCCAATCGCCCGCCGCACACCCGGAAGGGTGATGTCCACCGGACCTACCTTTTCGCGTGCGTATTTATCTAGCGCTGCCGCCGGGACTTCAATGCCTAGATGTACGACCCCTACTGTCGCCCCTGTGTTCCACCATTTCTGTCCGGCGTCTACCGTCAGTTCGACGATTTTCTTCAGTTCGTTGACCCGCTGTCCAACCTCGCGCTTCGCGTCCTTGGGCGCTGACTTAAGCCACAGATCGTTGATCTGAGTTACGATCCCATTCTTCCGAGCGACCCAACGGTCACGAAAGGTCTTCCACTGATCCGGGCTTCCCACGGCGCCGGATTCGTGCTTGAGCGCAGAAAGCAACGTGTCCGCGGCTTTCTCCAGCGCTGCCGACGAATAGTCCGTGAGTTTTGGAACGGTGTATGCCATGTGTCGTTCTTAAGTCCTGAGAATGCTTATGTGGGGACAGGCGCCCTCGGCTGTCCGGTCGGCTCGAAGAGCCGACGGGTGTCGACTGCGGCCACCGACCACCCGGCCACAAAAAGGGTACTCCCAGCCGCTAGCCGGGCTCTGCCCGGCAGGACAGCCGAGGGCGGCTGTCCCCACATGGGCATTGCAGCTGAAAACTGAAAGCTGACGGCTGACAGCTGACAGCTCTTCTACGCTGCCCCGCCGATCGCGCCCTTGGCCTGCGTTGCCAGACTGGTAAAGCCCGCCGGATCTTTCACCGCCAGCTCGGCCAGAATCTTGCGGTCGAGTTCGATCCCCGCCTTCTTCAGACCGTGGATGAACTGGTTGTAGCTCATCCCGTTCAGCTTGGCAGCGGCGCCGATGCGCACAATCCACAGCGAGCGGAACTGCCGCTTGCGCTGTTTGCGTCCGGAGTAGGCAAACTTCAGCCCGCGCTCCACTGCTTCTTTGGCGGAACGGTAGAGCTTCGATTTGGTCAGGAAATATCCGCTGGCGCGTTCTAATATCTTCTTGCGTTTGGCGCGGCGTTTAGTCCCGCGTTTTACACGAGGCATGGTCTTCTCCTTTTTGCTTTCTGTTTAAGGCGGCTGGAGGCAAGGACGATTCGCCATGGCGGCGATCTCTGGCCTCTTCACACGCCGGAAGAGTGGTCAGTGATCAGTGTCAGTGGTCAGAAAAAGCGTCGCTGCGGCTCTTCTGACCACTGATCACCGACCACTGGCCACTGCTTCACTGATACGGAATCATCCGCAGCACCTTGGCCAGATCGCCATCACTGACCAAAGCGGACTTGCCCAGCTTCCGTTTCCGTTTCTTGCCCTTCGAGGTCAGGATGTGGCGCAGGTGCGAATGCCCCCGCTTCACTTTCCCGGTCCCGGTTTTCTTGAAGCGCTTGGCGGCGCCCTTGTGCGTTTTCAATTTCGGCATAAGTCCTCAAAAACAGCTGTCAGCTCTCAGCCGTCAGTTTTCCGTTTCTTTTCTCGCTTTCCGATTTCAGATGACCGCTCAGATGAGACTTGTCATTCCGAGCGCAGCGAGGAATCTGCCCTACGACGCGGGTTTGGCCACCTGCGCCGGAGCGCTGGGAGCCGGCGCACTCTGTGCCGCAGCCTTGTGCTTTTCTTCTCTCTGCTTTTCTTTCTCCCGTTCCTTTTCCGTCTTCTTCGGCGCCAGAATCGCGTGCAGGGTGTTGCCTTCCTGCCGCGGACGGAATTCCACGATGCTGTGCGGTTCCACGTCCTTGATCAGCCGCTCCAGAATCTGGCGTCCCAGTCCGGTGCGCGTCATCTCGCGTCCGCGGAAAAAGATCGTCGCCTTGACCTTGTCGCCTTCATCCAGAAAGCGCAGCACGTGGTTCTTCTTGGTCTCGTAATCGTGGTCGTCCACATTAATGCGGAACTTGACCTCTTTTACGGTGATCGTCTTCTGGTGCTTCTTGGCTTCGCGCTCTTTCTTTTCCTGCTGGTAGAGATACTTCCCGTAGTCCATGATGCGGCACACGGGAGGCTGCGCGGTGGGCGAAATCTCAACCAGATCCAGATTTTTCTCGCGGGCTTTCTTGATCGCTTCGTAAGGCGGCATGATGCCGAGCTGATTTCCTTCGTCGTCAATCACGCGAATTTCGCGCGCCCGAATACGATCGTTGGTGCGGATAAAACGCTTATCGATACAATCCTCCCCGCTCTAAGCGACTGAGAATGAAGAATTATAGCATGACGCGTTCGTTCTGGCAGACGACCGGCCCCCAGGAGATCCGCGTCCAGCGGACCTCCTGGTGTTGCGTGCGGGCTCGGTGAACGCTGTGGTCAGGAGCCGATTTTGACCGTGCCCTTTCCCGGGACATTCAATGCGACGGCGAAGGTGCAATACACCGTCGCCACGCCGGGTTTCGCCTGTTGCACCGGGTTGGGGTTGGGCCCGCCGGGCGGGGTTGGGGAAATCTCGCCTGGTTGCTGGAACCACACGGTGACGGGGTGTCCGTTCCCATCTTCCCATGTGATGTTGTAGTCACTGTCCGCCGTGAACTGGATGTAGCCTTGCTGAGGGACCGCAATTGTGAAGGACGGGCTCGATGCCGTGACGCTGATCGCCAGCGGTCCCTGTCCCCACTGAATCGCGTACGGACCGCCGGTCTGCATGCCGTTGTCCTGCCTCTTGATCACGTAGTTCAACGTAACCTCGGATTCGGTGATCGGGTTGGCGTTGGATCCGTTGGCCGGTACCGGGACTGTGCCCGGGGGCGAACTGCTGAATACGAGATTTAACCCGAAGGGCGCACTGCTTTTGAACTGGATCCCGGTATTGTCGGGAATCTGCAAGTACGCTTGCGCGGCGGAAACTGTCCCGCTGGGCGAGATCGTGAGATCGATCGTATCGAAAACGTGTTGTCTTGCGGTTGCCATGTTTTCCTCCTTCGTGCGATTGACTTACTTCGGGCTGGGCCGGAAATTCGGATCAGACAACAATCCCTGAAAGGTTGGGTCGCTTTTCAACGCCTGCAGAGAATAGCCCCTTTTCAAGGCCTTTTCAATGTATGGCAAAGCGTTGGCCCGGTCTCCCAGCCTCTCATGGATCTCGCCTACTGAGGCGAGGACATACGGATCATCCGGAGAGAGCGCCAATGCGGCTTGCGCGCGGGCGAGCGCCTTGTCCTTCAACTTCTTCCTGGCGTACACCAACCCCAGCCGGTATTGCGGCGCCGCATCGCGCGGACTCGACTGCACGGCTTGTTCTAGTAGGGACTGTTCCCGCTCTACGGCGGCACTCGCCTTAGCCGCGTCGGTCAGACCGTCGTAAGCTACCACCAGGTTCGCCCACACAATGAAGTCTTTGTCGTTCAGTTGCAGTGCCTTTTCGGTGGCGGAGGCAGCCTCCGCAAAACGGCTCTGCAGCAGATAGAGATCGCCGAGGTTGGCGTACGCGCCATAACTCGGCGAGAGTTCAATGGACTTCTTCAAGGCCGCTTCTGCCGGTCCATAATTCTTGGGATCGCTGGAATCGACGTAGGCCGCTCCCAGATTCGAGTAGGCAGTCGCATTATCCGGAGTCAGCTCGATGGCACGCTGGAGCTGCTTGAACGCGTCTTCATATCTGCCCTGATCGTCATAGAACAGCCCCAGGCTGTTGTAGCCGTCCCAATAATCGGGACGCAGCGCGATGGCTTTTTTGTACGCGGCTTCCGCATCCGCCACGCGTCCGGCATGCTCGTAGGAATGCGCTTCGCCGGTGAGAGCATCGGCATTGCGCGAATCGAGTTGCAGCGCGCGCTGGAATTCCGTGAGTGCCAGGTCGTTTTTCCCCAAAGTGTCATGAATTCGCCCGAGCGTTACATAAGCCGAGGGCAGGGCGTCATTCAATGCGGTGGCTTTCGTGCCATTGGTCAGCGCCAAATCCGTCCACTTCGGATTCTTATCCAGCTGATACTTCATGCGGTAGGCCTCGCCCAATCCGGCGTAGCCGAGGGCGAACTGCGGGTCTGACCCCACTGCACTCGACAGCGCCGCAATTGCCTGGTCGAGATTTCCCGGCTTGTCGTAGCGCTGCATGTAGCCGAGCGCCTTCAGATACGACTCGTAGGCCACGGGCGCCGCGCTGCTCTCAGCCGTGTGCAAGGCCACAGCCGGAACTTCCACGTGCATCAGCTTCGCCAGGCCGGACACAGCCTGATCCTGCAGCGCCGCAAAGTCGCCCGCGCGATCCTGCAACGCAAGTGACCCCTCCTGCCGCACATCCTTCGTGCGGATCAGATTGACCGTAAGATGCACGCCCGAGTTGTCGCGCAGCACGCTGCCTTTGACCACCAGCGTCGCGCCGAATTCGCGCAGCGCCGATTCCGGGTCGGTCACTTTGCGCCGGCGCACTTCACTGGCCGGCACCACCCATAGCGACTGCTGGCCTTCCTCCAGGTTCGACAGCTTGCTGGTCAGGCTGTCCTGCAGGCCCTCGGAGAGGGCCTCGTTCTCGGGATTGTTCCCGATGTTGTCAAAAGGCAAGACCGCAATGTGCTTTTCTCCCCCTCCTCCTGCACCGCCGGAAAGCAATCCAACCACACGCTGCCGAATCGATGGAATCAGCAGAGAAAGCACCGCCAACAGCAGCACCGCAGCAGTCAGTTCGACGGCCCAGCGCCGCGCCCGGTCCACCGGCGTCGCCAGCGCCCGGCTCGAAGAGGCGTGTTCCAGAGCCTTCTTGAGATTCAGCGACGAAGATCTGATATCACGCGTCGAGGGCGCGCTCGGCTGGTCGGCATAAGCGGGCTTGCAGGCTTCCAGGTCGGCCAGCAATTCGCGGCAGTCGGCATAGCGGTGCACGCGATCCTTGGCCAGGGCGCGGCAGACGATGGCCGCCAGCACTGGTTCAAGCCCTTCCACCGGCGGCGGCTGCTCCAGAACAGCCAGCAGCACCGCCGACATGTTGTCGCGCTCAAAGGGATGATGACCGGTCAGCATTTCCGCAAAGACGACGCCCAGCGACCAGATGTCGGTCCGCCGGTCCAGCGGCTCGTTGCGCACCTGCTCGGGCGACATGTAGGCCAGCGTTCCCACCGGCCCGGCGCTGAGGGTGGTGGCCGCGCTGCTGGCCACGCGGGCCAGCCCGAAGTCCACGATCTTGGCCACATTCTGCCGCGTGAGGATGACGTTCGAGGGCTTGATGTCGCGATGAATGATGCTGTGCTCGTGAGCCTCGATCAGCCCATGGGCCAGCTGCACCATAATGTTGAGCGCTTCTTTGGGGGGAACCGGGCCGCGGCGAATCCGCTCCGCCAGCGTGAGGCCCTCATAGTAGGCCATCACGATGAACGTCTGGCCGTCCGCCGTCTCCTCCAGCCCGTGAATCACGCCGATGTTGGTGTGGTCCAGGCCCGAGGCGGTCCGCGCTTCTTGCAGGAAGCGCTCTTTATCTTTCGAGGCAAGATTCAGTTCGTTGGGCAGGAACTTGAGCGCGACCGTGCGGTTGAGCTTGAGGTCCAGGGCCTTGTAGACGATCCCCATCCCGCCCACGCCGGCGGTGCCAAGAATCTTGTAGCCGCCGACCTGTTCGTCCACGGCAAGAGGCCGTACGGAAGATGTCACTGCCAGCCCCCAGCGATCACTCGCTGTCGAGAAATCCGGTGCTCCGGAGGGAAGTTAGACACAGCAGTTCCTTCGCTACAAGACAGCGCGAATCATAACTCCGGCCCTGTGTGGTTGCAACAAGAACGGCAGGCGGGGGCGGACTTCTTAGCGAAATCTAATCCGGGTTTGCAACTCCGTTCGACTTCCCTCAGAATGCGGCTTTCAGCTCTCCAGAATCACCTGCGCGATCGCCTGTTCCTCGGTGTGGGAAAGCGACAACGCTGCATTCTTCACCCCGAGCTTCACGGCGAACTCGCCCGCTTTTCCGTGGAAACTGATCGTCGGCCGGCCGCCGGGCAGGCGCGTCACTTCGCAATCCCGCCAGCGCACGCCGTGGTTCCAGCCCGTGCCCAGAGCCTTCATCGCGGCTTCCTTGGCGGCAAAGCGCACGGCATATCGCTCCGCCTGGTTGGCCTTGGAGTCGCAATAGCGGATCTCTCCCGCCGTGAATATGCGATTTAGAAAACGCTCTCCGAAGCGCTCGATGGACCGCCGAATGCGTGGAACTTCGGCGATGTCAATGCCCGTGCCTACGATCATTAATCTACGCTCTTGGACTGCGAACTCATTTGCTCAAGCGCCTTCGCAATCAGCCCATCCTGCTCGGCGAACACCGTCCGCAGATCCAACAGCACTCGCCCTTCCTCAATCCGCGCCACGATCGGCGGATCGCCAGCCCGCAACCGCGCCGCCAACTCGTCCGCGCTCAGACCTTTGCAACTCACCGCCAGCAACCGCGTCGGCAGCGCCGAAGATGGCGCCGCGCCCCCGCCAATCAAAGATTCGCCGTCCACCAGTTCAATCCTCAAGTTTGTGGGTGCCCCATTTCTCGCGCGTTCTGTGCGCGAGAAGTGGGCGGCCACCTGTGCCGCCAGCACCTCGGCCCGCTTGCCGATCTGTTCTTTCGACATCCGCATCATGCGCAGCGTGGGAATCGCCGCGTGGTCGCGCTTCACATAGGCCAACAACGTCGCCTCCAGCGCAGCATAGGTGAGCTTGTCCACGCGTAGCGCGCGGAACAGAGAATTCGACCGCATGCGCGCCACCAGATCGGCGCGCCCGCTGATCAATCCGGCCTGCGGTCCGCCCAGCAGTTTGTCGCCGCTGTAGGTCACCACGTCCACGCCTGCCCGCAGGCTGTCGAGCACACTGGGCTCCCCGCGGATTCCAAGACTCTCCAGATCCACCAGGGCGCCGCTGCCCAGATCCTCCACCAACGGAATACCGCGCTTCTCCGCCAGTTCCACCAGTTCCGCAGTCGAGGCCTGTTCGGTGAAGCCGGTGATCTCAAAATTGGACCGGTGCACCCGCAGCAGCAGCCGCGTCCGCTCGTTGATCGCTTTTTCGTAGTCGGCAACGCGCGTGCGATTGGTGGTGCCCACTTCGCGCAGGGTCGCGCCTGACTTCGCCATCACATCGGGGATGCGGAACGATCCGCCGATCTCGACCAATTCTCCGCGCGAGACGATCACCTCACCGCCCTCGGCCAGCGTATTGAGCGCCAGGAGGACCGCCGCCGCATTGTTGTTCACGACGATGGTCGAAACCTCTCCGCGTCCCCCGGCATCCGCCAGCAGCCTGCCAAACAGCCGGTCCACGTGCACATCCCGCTTGCCGCGGGTGCCAGGTTCCACTTCAAACTCCAGGTTCGAGTAAAGTCCGGCCGTCTCCCGAATATGCGCCAGCGCCGCCTCGGCCACCGGTGCACGCCCCAGATTGGTGTGCAGGATCACGCCCGTCGCGTTGATCACGGCGCGCAGCGAATACCCCAGAGCCTGCCGGAGATGCTCCTCGACCGCCGCGCCCGCCCCGCCCAAAGCGAGCTGAAGCGCAGGTCTATCCAGCAGCCCCGATGCGATCTCGCTGCGCAGTCGGGACAGCACCGCGCGCGCCGCATCCGTTACGGCAGCGCTCCCGTAGCTGCCAGCGAGCGCAGCCACGTCCGCTTTCCGCAGCAGTTCGTCCACCGACAGCAGTTCGCGATAAAGTTCGGACTTTGTCTCGTTCTTCATTTGAAGAGTTCCGGGTGCCCCACCCTTGTCGCGTTCTGTGCGACAGGGTGGGGATTTTCATGAACGGGTCTCACAGCGTGTGCATATACGCCAGCAAATCCTCAATATCCTGCTGGCTCAAGGTCTGGCTGTAGCCCGGCATCTCGTGGCGTCCATAGCGGATGATCTCGCCCACGCGCTCATCGTTGGCCGGCAGCCCGCTCAGGGGAAGATATTTGTTCTTGAATACGCCCTTCAGCCCCGGGCCCTTCTTGCCGCGCGTCGAATAGGGCTGATGGCAGCGGTCGCATTGGTGCTCGTAGATCTTGCGGCCCGCGGCCTGTTGCGGATTCAGTCCCAGTTCGGCGTCCGACTTGCGCCGTTCCACCTCACAGCCCGGCAGCGCCAACACCGCCAGCAGCGTAACCAGCGCGACAGCGCGTCTCCCCCGCGATGTCTGTTCGCGAACTCCGACTTTCAGTTGCATTCCTGCCCTCATCCTGCGCGACCGCGCCCGCAGCCTTACAATAATAGAGCAACCCGGGGAGATACTCATGGCGGTGGCGCTTAAGCGAGTCTATGAACCGGCGGCCCGCTCCGACGGCGCCCGCCTCCTCGTGGACCGCCTGTGGCCGCGCGGCCTGACCAAGCAACGCGCCGCCGTGGACGAGTGGTTGCGCGACCTCGCTCCCTCCCACGAACTGCGCCGCTGGTATCACGCCCGGCCCGATCATTGGATGCTGTTCCGCAAGAGGTATCTAAAGGAACTTTCCCAGCCTGAAGCCGAAACCTCCCTGCGCCGTCTCTATCAACTCGCTCATAAGAGGAAGCGCCTGACCCTGCTGTTCGCCTCGAAGAATGAAACCCGCAACAACGCCACCGTTCTCAAGGACCTGCTCGACGGAATGCGCAAGCCTCCCACCGGCACCGGCCCCGGTGCTCTCTCCGCCATGCGCAGGCGCCAGGCCGCCGCCCGGCGCAGATGATCGAAGTCCTCTGTGCTCTCTGCGGTTAAGCTTTTCGTCGGCGGGATCAACATTCGCCGCGTAATTTAGAATCACTCCACATGCGATCCGTCTTCCAGTGGAATCTGGGCGCACGTTCGCTCGAACTGGGCAAGCGCACGCTGATCATGGGCATCCTCAACGTCACGCCTGATTCCTTTTCCGACGGCGGCCAGTTTCTGGATCGCGACCAGGCCCTGGCGCACGCTGTGCGTCTGCTCGATGAGGGCGCCGACATCCTCGACATTGGCGGCGAATCTACCCGCCCCGGTGCTCGCGTGGAGGCCGATTCTCTAGAGCAAGACCCGAAGAAAAACCTAGCCAGCATGAAGTCCGTTGTCACCGCCGAAGAAGAACTCCAGCGCGTTCTGCCCATCATCGCCGAACTAAAGAAAAAATATCCCGCGGTCATCCTCTCCGTGGACACCTACAAAGCCGCTGTAGCCCGCGCCGCCGTGGGCGCGGGCGCGGAGATCGTCAACGACGTCAGCGGGTTCCGCTGGGACCAGCAGATGGCCAAGACCGTCGCCGATCTCAAATGCGGCGCCGTCCTCATGCACATGCGCGGACGCCCGGAAGAGTGGCGGACGTTGCCGCCGCCCGGAGACATCGTCCTGCTGGTGAAGCGCGAACTGAAAGACTGGGCCGAGAAGGCCGTGCTTGCCGGCGTGCGCCGCGAGCGCATCGTGCTCGATCCCGGCTTCGGCTTCGGCAAGAATTTCGACGAGAACTATCCCCTGCTGGCCCGCTTCAGCGAACTGCAGACGGCCGGATTCCCGCTGCTGGCGGGCACTTCGCGGAAATCGTTTATCGGGCGCACGCTCGCCGAAGACGGCAAAGACGCTCCGCCCGAAGCCCGCCTCTACGCCACGCTGGCCACCCAGGTCGCTCTGATCCTGAAAGGAGCGCACATCCTGCGCACGCACGACGTGAAACCCGCGGTCGAAGCCGCCAAGGTCGCCGACGCGATCCTGCAGGCGCGGTGACCGAAGAGTCGTACGCATCGCCAAGTCCCGGACGGAGCTTCGACAATAGCCCGCCGCTTCAGCGGCGGGTTAAAGACGACGTGCGACCCGTGCCGCAGGCACGGCTGAGAAGTCATCTTGGAAGTTTGACGCGGGTCTGTTCCTGGGTAGCGCAGCCCTTTCAGCGCTGCGATAAGTACAGCCCTCATGGCGAGACTTAGCCCCTGCGGTACGCTCCAGTTAGAACCTCTTCCCCGAATCCAGCAAAATCGTCACGGGCCCTTCATTCACCAGCTCCACCTGCATCATTTCCTGGAAGCGGCCGGTTTCGCAGCGCAGTCCCAGAGCCTGAACGCGCTCGACAAAGAACTCATACAGCCGCCGCGCCTCGTCCGGCGGCGCTGCGCCGTCGAACGACGGCCGCTTCCCCCGCCGCACGTCTCCATACAGGGTGAACTGCGACACCGCCAGCACGCTGCCGCCCACGTCCTGCACGCTGCGGTTCATTTTTCCGTCCTCATCCTCGAAGATGCGCAGCCCGGCGATCTTCTCGGCAAGATAGATCGCGTCCGCCTCGGTGTCGCCGTGCCCCACACCCAGCAACACCAGCAGCCCGTGGCCGATTTCGCCGCTCGTCCACTCGTTGACGGTGACCTTGGCCCGGCTCACCCGCTGCACCACGGCACGCATTCCAGTTCTCCTTCCGACACCCCCATCATAACCAAGTGCGGTTTGACCCCGGCAACGGCCAGCCGTTAGGATTCATAGGTGCAATCCCAACTCAGCCGAGGCTGTGCAAGAAACCGTGCGGCCTTTTCTTTACACTAATTCCCCGGGACTATTACACTACGCACTCGCCTTTTTTCTGGACGCAGCACGTACAGTGCCGGGCTTGAGGGCCCTGCGAGAAGAACAAATAACTGCGAATCCGCAACCTGATTACCGAATTCAAATCTAATTAAGGCAAACGAGGAGACACATGGCAGCCGTAGACGACAAAGTAAAGCAGATCATCGTGGAGCAGTTGGGAGTGGATGAGGGCGAAGTTACCTCCAGCGCGTCGTTCGTAGACGACCTGGGGGCCGATTCGCTCGACACCGTCGAACTGGTCATGGCCTTCGAAGAGGCCTTCGACATCGAAATCCCCGACGAAGACGCCGAGAAGATCCGCACTGTGCAGGACGCGGTGGACTACATTTCCAAGCACGCGAAAGCAGGGAAATAGGTTTGGGACGCAGGGTCGTAGTCACGGGCCTCGGCTTGATCTGCGGCTTGGGCAACTCCACCGGAGAAGTGTGGAAGGGGCTGCTGGCCGGCCATAGCGGCGTCGGGCGCATTACCCACTTCGACGCCAGCGCCTTCGCCTGCCAGATCGCCGCCGAGGTCAGAAACTTCGACCCGCTCAACTACATCGAGAAAAAAGAACTGAAGAAGATGGGGCGCTTCATCCACCTGGCGATCGCCGCCTCCGATGAAGCCCTGAAAATGTCGGGCCTCAAGATCACACCCGAAAACGACGAGCGCGTCGGCGTGCACATCGGCTCGGGGATCGGCGGGTTTGACATCATCGAGCGCGAACACGCCGCGCTGGTGGAAGGCGGGCCGCGCAAGATTTCGCCGTTCTTTATTCCGGCCGCCATCATCAATCTCGCCGCCGGGCAAGTCTCCATGCGTTGCGGCGCCAAGGGACCGAACGAAGCCACGGCGACCGCCTGCACCACCAGCGCCCATTCCATTGGAGATTCGTTCCGCATCATTCAGCACAACGACGCCGACGTCATGATCGCCGGCGGCGCCGAGGCCGCCATCACGCCCATGGGCGTGGGCGGATTCGCCGCCATGCGCGCGCTTTCCACCCGCAACGACCAACCGGAAAAGGCCAGCCGCCCCTGGGACCGGGACCGCGACGGCTTTGTGATGGGCGAAGGCGCGGGCATCATGATCCTGGAAGAACTGGAGTATGCCCGCAAGCGCGGCGCGCCCATTCTGGCCGAAGTCGCCGGCTACGGCATGTCGGGAGACGCCTACCACATGACCCAGCCCGCTCCCGAACACGAAGGCGGATTCCGCGTGATGCGCAACGCCGTGCGCGATGCCGGAGTCACGCCCAACGTGGTCGGCTACGTCAACGCGCACGGAACGTCCACGCCCATCGGCGACACGCTCGAAGCCCACGCCATCCGCAACTTCTTCGGCGAGCACAAGCTGGCCGTCAGCTCCACGAAATCCATGACCGGCCATCTGCTAGGCGGCGCGGGCGGACTGGAAGCCGCCATCACCGTGCTGGCGCTGCGCGACCAGATCCTGCCCCCGACCATCAATCTGGACAATCCCGACCCTGACACCGTCGGCATGGATCTGGTCCCCAACCACGCCCGCAAAGCCGAAGTCGAATACGCCATGTCGAACTCATTCGGCTTCGGCGGGACGAACGGGGCTTTGCTGTTCCGGCGCTGGAGCGAGTAGGCAGCGGGCCCGCGTAGCCCCGTCAGGGGCTACGGAATTCAATCGCCGGGCGCGAGACGGTCGGTGCGGCGAGCCGCTCAGTCGGGATTCCGACTTCCACCCCCAATTCCCTGATTTCACGGGCATTTCGCGGCGTAATGTCCTTTCTCGCACTGGGCTGAAAAAGTAATGACACTTCGGTGTTCCGGCGTTGGTCCTTTGTGTCTTTTCATCGGCCGCCGATCCCGCCACAATGAATTTTTGAAGTGGAATCATCCCACCATGGATAAAGCCTTCGCTTCCGTCGTCGCCCCCGGAGCCGCCGCCCGCAAGGCTGCAGCGCGGGCCGCGCTGGTGGACCTGAACGACTCCTCGCGCGCCCTGCTTTCCGACTGCTTTCGCCAGTTCGGCATCGAGACCGCCATCATGACGGGCCAGGCCTCCGAGCGCCTGCACAAGGAGAAGTTTGAAGCCTGCGTGCTCAGCCTGAACCATGACGCCGGCCAGCTGATGGAAACCGTCCGCTTGTCGCCCTCCAACAGCCGCAGCATCATCTATGGTGTGGGAGGCAGCGCCCAGGAAACCATGCGTTATTCCAAATACGGCATCAACGCCATGTTTCAGGAGCCGCTGGAGCGCCCCGCGGCGCTCAAGCTGGTGCGGGCCACGCACATGCTGGTGCTGCACGAATTCCGCCGCTACGTGCGCATTCCGGTCATGACCGAGGTGTCGGTCGTGGGCGAAGGCCACCGTTTCACCGGCAGCAGCCTGGAGATGAGTTCCGGCGGCATGTCGGTCAAGAGTCCCGAAGACGTTTCCGTGGGGACGAGCCTGGAAGTATCGTTCTCGCTGCTGACCCTGCCGCGGGTGAACGTGCGCGGCGTGGTGAGCTGGCGCAAGCCCAAGTCGTTCGGCGTGCGCTTCGACGCGGCGGACGACCGGAGACAGAAAGTCAAAGTCTGGATTGACTCGTACCTCGAGAACTAGGGTGTGGCGCGGGCGCCCTCGCCCGCGTTTCTTGCATTCCTGAGTTAGCAGCCGCGATTTTGCCGCTCTCTATTCTCTTGCCGCTACAATATCCACGTGCATGAAGTCAGTACTCCCGCGGCGCCCGCGGCGCCCGCGTCGGCTCATGGCGAACGCCGTTTCACCCTGCGCCAGCGCATCGTTCTGCGCATCATTATCTGGGCAGGATACTGGTTCATCCGCCTGATCGGCCCCACGTTGCGGGTCTCGATTTCGCGCGAGGAAGGCGCGCAGGAGACGCTCGGGCAGCGCCCGCTGATCGGGTCTTTCTGGCATTCCTGCCTGATTCCCGCCACCTACATCTGCCGCGACCTGGGCGTGCGGGTGATGAGCAGCAACAGCTATGACGGCGAGTACATGGGCCGGATCATTCACAAATTCGGCTTTGTCGCGGTCAAGGGATCGAGCAGTCGCAACGCGGTGCGGGCGCTGCTCGGCCTGCGCCGCGCGCTGGAAGACGGCTGGACGGTGGCTTTCACCCTCGACGGCCCGCGCGGCCCGCGCCACAAGGTCAAGCCCGGCCCGGTCGCTCTGGGGCGTTCCTCGGGCGTGCCGCTGACCATGTTTCACGCCGCGGTAGAAAAAGCGTGGGTGCTCAACAGTTGGGACAAGATGATGATTCCGATGCCCTTCTCGCGGGTGCTGTTGCGCATCGGCAAACTGATCCATGTGCCGGCCGACGCTGGCGACGAGGAGATCGCGCGCTGTACGGCCGAGTTGCAGGCGGCGCTCGATCGGGTGTGTGAGTTTGCCGAGGCGAACGTGAGTAGGGTCGGGACGGGGGAGTTTCCGTACCAGCGCAACGAGGAAAGTAAGAGAGTTCGAGGAAATTGTTGATTGATGATTGTTGATTGAAAGACCTGATTCTGCGGTCTTCGATCTTCAATCAAAAATCATCAGTCATCAATCAACAATCGCCCTATTCCAGCGCGGACCCCAGGATCTGATACCTGTACTTCTTGCCGTCCCAGAACACCACTGACGACGTGTTCTCGCCCTCGCCTTGTTCTTCCATGTAGATTCCGAGCACGGTGCGCTTTTTCAGCGTGAGTTTTTTCACGGTGAGGCTCTTGAAGGGCAGGTTGATGAGCAGGAACTTGGCTTTCGGCGTCTCCCCGCGCCAGGCGTCTTTGTCCGCGCCGTGAATGATGAGCAGGCACACGCCGCGGCGCTCGGGCTCGTCGGACGCGAAGGTGGAGGTCACCTTGACGTTGCCGAAGCCGAGAAAACTGTCGTAGGGATCGGCGACCAGGAAGCTGTATTCGGCTTGGTCGGCCATGGGATTCTTGCACCGGGCGGCGACCACCAGGTCGTCCACGCCGTCGCCGTCCATGTCAGCCACGAACTGCGGCGGTCCGGCGATCAGCGAACAGTTGTCGCCAAATTGTTTGTGAATCAGTTCGTCGGTCACCGCCGGCGAGGGCGACTTGGCGTGGGCCGGGGGCGGAGGAGGCTGCTTCTTGGTCTGAGCGGCAGCGACGAGCAGCAACGCCGCGAAAACCGGAAGGAGAAGAAATCGCTTGTACGACATATTCCAACTCTAGCCCGGTTTTGCGCCGGCGGGTAGAGCCTGAGTAGTGACGGAGGTAACGGGAGCTACCCGATGGTTCGACGAGGTGTGCCGGGCTTCGCCCAGGCGCGACAGCCGAGGCGGCTGTCGCCACATGAGTCGGTTCAGCGGCGGAAGTGCTCCCAGCCCCGCGGCTCGAGCTCGTAGCCAACGCCTTTGGGGTTGCGGAGGATGATGTGAGGCGAGCGCGTGATCTGGCCGATGCAGGTGAGGGCTACGCCGCCGATTTGCGCTGGGACGCGCTTGCCCGGGGGCACGGTGAAAAGAAGTTCGTAATCTTCGCCGCCGTGCAGGGCAAGAGCGAGGTCTAACCCGCGGGCGGGCTTGCCGACGCGAGCCCGGGGGATGAGCGCGGCCTCAAGCTCGGCTCCGACGCCGCTTTCTTCGCAGATGTGGGCCAGGTCGGTGGAAAGGCCGTCGCTCAGGTCAATCATGGCGGTGGCCAGATTCTTCTCGCGCAAAATCCGGCCCAGCTCGACCCGCGGCTCGGGATAAAAGTGCCGGGCATACCCCCGGGGATTCAGCTTCTTCTTTGGGCTGGCCCGCAACTCAACCAGAGCGGCGGCTGAGCCGCCGAGTTCGCCGCTGACGTAGATACGATCACCCGGGCGGGCTCCAGAACGCAACACGGCTTTGCCTTTGGGAGCGGTGCCGACCACAACGATGTCGGCGAGGATTCCGTCGGGCGACTCGGCGGTGTCGCCGCCAGCTAGGGTAACGCCGTATTTTTCGGCGAGGCCGATCAGGCTGCGGGCGAAGCGACCGACCCAGGCCTGCGGCAAATCGCGGGGCAGGGCGAGGGAAAGGAAGGCGGCAACGGGGTCGCCGCCCATGGCGGCGATGTCGCTCAATCCGCGGGCGAGGCAGCGGTGTCCGACGACTTCTGGCGGATGCCAGTCGCGGCGGAAATGAATTCCTTCGATCGAGAAGTCGGTGGTGACTAATGTTTCCACCCGGAACTCGCGTCCCGGCAGCAGGCGCAGCACGGCGCAGTCGTCTCCAATTCCGGTAAGGACGGCGGAACTTGAGTTACGCGCCCGCCCACGGTTGGAGGGTTTCGCCAGGCGGCGAATCTGGGCAATCAGCGCCTTTTCAGGAAGCGGCATGGGCGCAACCAATATAAGCCACGCCGTAAGGAAAGATGCTGCCGCGAGCGGGACGATTCAAGAATGCGGAACATACCTCAGGGGCTAAAGCCGCACTGACCATCCGCCTGATCGCAGCGCTGAAGCGCTGCGCCACCCAAAAAGGGCGCGTCATCGCAAACTTCGTCGAGCTGTGCGCCACCCCAAGTCGGGCTGCGCCCGATTGCGCCGGAAGCCCAGCGGCCACCCCCAAGTAATCTGTCCCAGGTGACTCCTGTTACCCCATCTTCGGTCCCCCTCTTCGGTAACTGAAATTGCCGTAATGCGCCGTTGACAGGGGGAACCTAGTTTGTTACCGTTAACCAGTCTTTCACACAACCTTTGCTGGGCTTAAGTTCTGCAAGCAGTTGGCATTGCAGACGGAAAGGTTTTTCAAGCCCAGGTCAGCGGTTCCGGTAGGTGCAGGGCGCGAAAGGTTTCCATTCCCAAGATGGGACGCTGCCCGAAGAAAATCAGGTGGTCCGCACAGGCTCTCTGCAACCTCAGATCTGGCCTGGAATTCCGGACCTGATGTTTCAAAAGCGGCTTTCTAAATCCGAGGTGAAATTGCAGAAGCGTTTCTACATTCTTTTCGTGGCCCGCGGGGACGACGGCCAGTTGCGCAAGATCTCCATCCCCGTGCATTACTTCTACGTGTTCGTCGTGGGGGCCGCGATCGGATTCCTCAGCCTGACCGGAATTGCCAGCTCTTATACAAAAATGCTGCTGAAAGTGTCCCGCTATAACCAGTTGCGGACGGAAAAAGATCAGCTCAAGGACAACTATTCGCGCCTGGAACAGGTCGCCAAAGAGCGCGACGTGCAGGTGGCTTCGCTGGGCTCGATCGCCGGGGAAGTTTCGGCGCTCTACGGCCTGAAGTCGCAGCCCACGCTGGTAACGGCGACCTCGGAGCAGATTCGCGCCGCCGAGGTGAGTTCTTCGCTGGACCAGTTGCACGCCCTGCGGACTTCGGCCCTGACCGGCGCCACCATGGTCGGCCTGACCATGGGCCTGACCCGCAACGCCACCACGGCCGACTGGATCAAGGCCAACTCGGCCCCCAACCTGTGGCCGGTGGAAGGCCAGGTGACGGGCAGCTTCGGCGAACGCATTGATCCGTTCAACGGTGAAGGCGCGTTCCACAGCGGCGTGGATATTAGCAGCGCGTATGGGCGTTCCATCGTGGCCCCAGCCGACGGAGTGGTCACGTTTACCGACATCATGGGCGGCTACGGCAAGGCCATCATGATTGATCACGGCAACGGCATCAGCACCCGCTACGGCCACCTTTCCGGCTTCGCCGTAACCGCTGGCCAAGCGGTGCATCGAGGCGACGTGATCGGCTATGTGGGAGAAAGCGGACGCTCCACCGGTCCACACCTGCACTATGAAGTCCGCATCAACGACACCCCGGTCAATCCCTACAAATACCTCCGCATGACGGTCGCCCACAACGGCGGATTTGCCGCGGGAAGCTAGAAAACCAGCCGTCAGCTCTCAGCCGAATCGCAAGATAAGCCTCCCTCGGTCACTTTTCAGTCGTTACTGGCGTAATGAGTCCAGGCCAAATAGTGTGCGGGGTCACTGCGCGCGTCTCGTTCCCATGGCACTAACCACTCTGAGTTTGTGGCCGGCAGGCCCTGCGTTTGCGGTCTCGTCCATCTGCGGTTTGTTGCATGGAGAATCTCGAGATAAAGCGATTTGGAAGGTACGAGGTCCTTGGCGAATTGGGCCGCGGGGCTATGGGAGTGGTGTACAAAGCGCACGATCCGCAGATTGAGCGGACCGTCGCGGTAAAAACCGTGTCGCTTTTGGGCCAGGAACCGGAAGCGGAAGACGAGTTTCGCCAGCGCTTCAGGAACGAAGCGCAGGCCGCGGGCCGGTTGCATCACCCGGGAATCGTCGCCGTCTTCGATGTAGGTGAGGATTCGGAGAAACACGATCCGTACATCGTTCTCGAGTATGTGGCTGGCGAGACGCTGAGCCGGTTGCTGGCGCGCGAGAAAAAGCTTCCGCTCGAAAAGACCTTAAAGATCACCGAAGAGATTGCCGAAGCGCTGGACTATGCGCACGCGCAAGGCGTGACGCATCGCGACATCAAGCCGGGAAATATTCTGATCACGCTGGACGGCCACGCCAAGATTGCCGACTTCGGCATTGCCAAGCTCAATCTGGCTCACTTCACCGTGCCGGGCAAGGTGATGGGCACACCAGCATACATGGCGCCGGAGCAGCTCAGCGGCGAAGGCGCGGATGGACGATCGGATCTGTTCTCACTGGGAGTGATTCTCTATGTGATGCTCACAGGGCACTCGCCGTTCACGGGAAACAGCGCAACGACCGTTTGCTTCAAGGTGGTGAACCGCGAGCCAGTTCCGGCGAGCGTGCTGGACCTCAATTTGCCCCCCGAAGTGGACCCGGTGATCGCCGGGGCGATGGCAAAAAATCCTGAGGAGCGTTACCAGCGCGGGGCTGAGTTGGCGGCGGACTTACGCCGCCTGCGCACCGACGAGCCGAAGGATGCGACGACGACTCGGCTGGAGGCAATTTCAGCGCTGTTGACGCGATCCACATCGGCGCGGCTTGGGCGTCAGCGTCCGGCTGCGGGACTGGCGCATGCAGCCATGCTGGTCCACCGGACGCTTTCGCGAAGGCCGGCAAGAGGTCTGATTCTGGCCGTGGCTACGCTGGGCCTGCTGGTTATTATCTGGACGCAGTCGAGATCTCTTTTCAGATCACCGGAGTTGACGGCAGGGCCGGCGCCGGTCCCGATGCATCCGGCAGTATTGCCTGCTTCACCGCCCGAGGTGGTACCGGATTCCGCAACGAAAGCTTCCGCGCCAACTAAAGTTGCCACACGAAAGTCTTCGGCCACACCTATAGATATGAAACCTCAAGCTGCGCCGCGTCCCGTGAAAGAGGTGATCGTACCCCTTTCGATGGTGGAGCTGGCGGTGCGGCATCAGTTCAAAGAGGCGACTCTCTCGGTGTGGGTGGATGACAGGCTGATCCTGACCCGGTCTTTGCACGGCGGAGGCCAGAAGCGGCTGGTGGTGTTCGGCGGGGTTCGGGGAAGCGAATCGGAAACTCTCAAGATACCGGCAGGAGAGCACACCCTTCGCCTGCGGGCCCGGACTGCGGATCAAACCGTTGACCTCTCGAAGACGATCCCGGCCCAGATGGTCGGCGGGGATGACAAGACTCTGCTCGTCACCTTCGATAAGCACAATACCGCGATGCATCTGGAGTGGCAGTAATCCAGATCAGAGGCTACTGTCGCAAGCCCATCCAGTTTTCTGAAACTACCAGCGAGTTGCCCGGATTGAGCGGGTCATACTTCACGGAAGTGTGCAGCCCGAGCCGGCAGGAGTGCAGGTTGATCCACTGCCGCAGATAGGTCACGTCCTGCGAGCATTCGTAAGAGACGCCGGCCACATCGTACTTGTAGATCAGCATGACGGCGGCGTGGCGGTTGTTTTGTGGTTCCAGTTCCTGCACGTCAATCACGGTGCCGTCGGTGATGCGGCCCATGCCTTCCAACCAGGCGCGGCGCTCGCGTTCCAGGTCGTCGGCGGTCTTCGGCTTGCGCCGCATCAGCGCGTAGGCGCCCAGCAGGGCGGCGCCGCTCGCCGTAGCGAAAATATAGAGTCGCAGTGAATCCATACGCGGGTGGGTTTGAAAACCGGGCCGTCGCCCGATTTCTGTATCAGCATAAGCGGAAAGCATTCCCGGTGGAAGTGGTTTGGAGGTTACCGAGGTGCCGGGGCGGTGAAAATCTTAGCGGGCAAAAAGTCACTTCGTCTGTCCGCAGACGCTCTTGCTTACCATATCCGCGAATGCGGCTTCTGGCCCTTTGCCGAACTGGTCGTCGTGGGAGGCTTTCTTGGTAACGACGAAGCGTCCGCTGTGGTCGCGGGTGTAGAACCATTCCGTGGTGGGAGAAGCGACTCCGCTGGTGCAGTTGAAGCGCACGCGGGCGCGCATCTCGACGAACGGCCCGCCCTGGGGAAGGTCCGCCGGATCCTTGAACTCAACCCGCACCAGCGCCAGGCGCTGATTGCTCTTGAGCACGCGCACGGAGCTGACCGAGACTTTGTCGCCGGCTTCGGTCTGTCCAATGGTGCGCCAGTCTCCAGCTGCCAGGACCACCAGGCTGACCACGAGCACCGGAGCCAGCACGACTGCGGCGAGAATGAGGAGGGCTTTCTTCAACGCTTGCTTTTCCCAAGCGGGAAATTGCAGCACACACTTTGGGCCATAAAAGCGATTCTGTCAATCAGGGTTGTGATTGGCTGGGCCGGGCAAAGCACGGTTTGTGCTAATGTGTTGGGGCAGGAGCCCAGCCGGGAGGCGACGGGCCTATGGAAGTACTTCATTCCACAACACTTATGTCCTCAGTGGGGCCGCTGTTTCTGGCCGCCTCGGAACGCGGCTTGGTGGCGCTTGAGTTCGATCTGCGGCTGCCCGGGCAGCAAACGATCCGGCCGAACCCGCGGGATTTGCGGGGCGAGGGCAGGAACTTTCGCTTCGAGGAATCTTCTCACTCGCTGCGCGTGTACCAGCAGGAACTGGAAGAATACTTCGCCGGGCGACGCCGGAATTTCAGTTTTCAGCTCGATCTGCGCGGGACGGAGTTTCAGTTGGCCTGCTGGCGAGCCCTCCTCGCCATCCCCTGCGGCGAGACGCGCACCTATGCCGACATTGCCCGCGCAATCGGTAAGCCGCAGGCGTTTCGGGCGGTGGGCATGGCCAACCATCGCAACCCGGTGGCGATTGTCGTCCCCTGCCATCGCGTGATCGCGTCGGACGGGACGCTGTGTGGGTATGGGGGCGGGCTTGAGGTAAAGCGGAAGCTGCTCGCACTGGAAGGCGCGCTGAGCGGATATCTAGCAGCATGAGCGAATCTGTCGTAGAGACGTAGCTTGCTACGTCTCTGCCGGCGGCATTCCAGACGTGGCTGGAGAGACGTTGCAAGCAACGTCTCTACGAAGCGCAACGGAAATCTTGGCTACCAACGGCAAATCGTCCATGCTGCGCAAGGCGGGGCTGTTCTATCTCGTCTTCGTGATGTTCTCCTACACCACGGGCGGGCCGTTCGGGCTGGAAGACATGGTCACGACCTCGGGCCCGGGAATGACCCTGATCTATCTGCTGGTCCTGCCGTTTTTCTGGTGCATTCCGGTGTCGCTGGTTTCGGCCGAACTGACCACGGCCATGCCCGTGGAGGGTGGCTTCTATCGCTGGACGCGGGCGGCGTTTGGCGACTTCTGGGGATTTCTTGCCGGCTGGTGGAACTGGTCGGCATCGTTTCTGCTGGGCGGGGCGTATGCCGTGCTGTTCACCGATTACTTGGTGTACTACTTCCCGCACATGACATGGTGGGAGCACTGGCTGGTGTCGGTGGCGCTGATGGCGCTGCTGACCTGGATCAACGTGCGCGGCATTCAGATGGTCGGGCAGGTGGCGACCGCGCTGGAGATTTTTATTTTTGTGCCAGTCATGACGATGATCGTCCTCGGGCTCACTCACTGGCATTACAACCCGTTCAAGCCGTGGGTGGTGCCGCATCAAGCGACGTTCAAAGTGTTCGGGGTGGGGCTGGCGCTGGGATTGTGGCTGTATTCGGGATACGAACAGCTCTCGACCGTGGCCGAGGAGGTGGAAAATCCGCAGCGAGCGTATCCGCGGGCGCTGGCCTTGGTCGTGCCGCTTTCGGTCGCGGCATACTTTCTGCCGACGTTCGCGGGGCTGGCCTCGGCGGGGCACTGGGAACAGTGGCATACGGGATTTTTTTCGGGTGCGGCCGCCATGATTGGGGGAACATTCCGGGGAAGGCCCTGGCTGGGCACGTGGATGACGCTGGCGGCGATGGTAGGCAACGTCGCGCTGCTCAACTCCACCGTGCTGACGACCACGCGCATGCCCTTCGCCATGGCCGAAGATGGATACCTGCCCGAGGCCCTGACCCGGAAGCACTCGCGCTACGGCACGCCCTGGCTGGCGATTGTGGTCTCGGCGGTGATTTATGGGCTGCTGGCGTGGCAGAGTTTGGCGCAACTGATTTCGGTCTACATCTGGCTGCGCTCGGCGACGACGGTGCTGACCGTGCTTTCGGCGTGGAAGCTGCGGCGCTCGCGTCCGGAACTGAAGCGGTCGTTCACCGTTCCCTTCGGGCGCGTGGGATTGCTCTACGTGGTCGCCGCGCCCGTGGTGATGGCGATGGTGGCGCTGCTGGGTAGCGACCGGTTTGGGATGATCGGCGGGGCGGTAGCGATTGCGGTGGGGCCGGTAGTGTATGGGGTGGTGCGGAGGAAGGAATAGGGGTCAGGGGACGAACTGCTGGCTTCGGGGAATGCTCTGTGCGGCGATTCTCAGGGGCTCTGCTGGCTTCGGAAGCGGAGGGCCGGGCCATGGGTCGGCGGCATTTTGGCGCGCTCTGCGGGCAAGGTAAATCGATTTATCTGCCGGAATTAAGTGCCCTGTTTTCAACAGGTTAACTGGACGTTTTTGCACAGAGATAACACCAGTCGGGGTGCCTGGAATCAATGGGTTGCGGGCGGCTGCATCACTTTCGGTGCGTGCGCGTCCCAACGTGCCTGCGACGGCTTGCATGTCAAATCTCATGGATATACAATTATGATGTATATCATCAGGAGAGTCTCCATGCAGGTCGCGAAGTGGGGAAACAGTCTGGCCGTGCGGCTGCCGGCGGCGGTGGTGGAGGCGCTCGAACTGAAGGAGGGCGACGATATCGAGATTCGGGTCGCGGACAAGCGCAACTTCGAGGTAAGCCGTGATACGGCCCGCCAACAGGCGCTCGCCCGCCTGCGCAAGTTGAGCCGTCCTTTGCCCGCGGGGTTTGTATTCGACCGTGAAGAAGCGAATGCCAGATAAGGCGTTCTTCGACTCGAACGTGCTGATCTACGCGATGGTGAGCGGGGATTCCCGCAGGGAGCGGGCTCAGCAGTTAGTAGAGCAAGGCGGAGCAATCAGCGTTCAAGTTTTGAATGAATTCGTCGCGATCGCGCGACGTAAGATGCGCATGCCCTGGGAGGACGTGAGCGAAGCGCTCGATGCGATTCGAATCTTATTCCCTTCGCCGGTGGCAATCACGGTTGATACACATGAGACGGCGTTGAAGATTGCGCAGCAGTACGGATTCGGTATCTATGACGCGCTGATCGCCTCTTCGGCCCTCGAAACGAATTGCTCTACGCTGTATTCGGAAGATCTGCAGGATGGACAGGTAATCGCGAAGAAGTTGACGATTCGAAACCCGTTCCGGTGAGTTTCCATTTTTCCAAACCTGTCATCCTGAGGACCGCGCTTTTTGCGGACCGAAGGACCTATGCAATCCGCGGGCACTCCCCGGCCTCAAACGCATTCACTCGCCGAAGATGAAGCGCCCCATCTCATCCCCCAGTTGCTTCGCCTCTTTCGGATCGGCTGCTGCCCGAAATCGTTCCGCCAGAGCGAAAAAGACCTTCTCTTTTTCCTTCTGCGCTTCGAGGCCCTGCTCGACCAGTTCGACCAGCACCCGGTTATCGCTGAGGCGCCGCTTCCGGGCAATACGCTCGACCTGCTCGGCCAACCGCGTGGGCAGGGTTACGCTTCTTCGGACTTGTTTGGTGGCTGCCATGGCACCATCATACACCACTATGGTGCATTTCTTGTACAGGGCCTCAGTTTACCCAATCCAGGAACTTGTACCACGCGCCGGCGATCGGCAGGAACCACGGGTTGCCGTTGTACAGGCCCAGCGGGGCGCCGGGGAATGGAATACCTACGAACGGGTTCTCCGGTTTGTCCCCTGCCATCAACTCGGCGATTTTCTGGCCCTGATACGTGGCCATGGCGACGCCGTGTCCGGCATAGCCGAGAGCGTAGTACATGCCGTCGAGCTGTCCGGCGTGGGGCATGATGTCAAAGGCAAAATCGAGCGTGCCTCCCCAGACGTAGTCAATTTTGGCGTCGGCGAGTTGCGGGTAGACGTCAATCATGCCGAGGCGGAGGATCTCGGCGCTCCGGCGCACGGTCTGACCGGTCTCGGGAAAGAAAGCGGCTCGGCCGCCGAACAGCATGCGGCGGTCGGGTGTGAGGCGGTAGTAGTAGAGGTAGTTTTTCGAGTCGTAAATCATGCGGTTACGCGGGCTTAGTTCGCGCGCCAGCTTTTCGGGCAGGACTTCGGTGGTGATGATGAACGAGCCGATGGGGATGATCTTCTTCAGCAGCGCGGGCGTGGCCGAGCCGGTGTATCCGCTGGTTGCGACGAAGACTTCGTGCGCCCAGAGCGGGCCGCGGGAAGTGGCGAGCTTCCATCCCAGTTCTCCCTGGCGGGAGTCGCGCTCGATCGTCTGCACACGGGCATGTTCAAAAATCGCGGCTCCGGCTTTCATGGCGGCGCGGGCGAGTCCGGCCACGTAGCGGGCGGGATTGCAGCCGGCGCTGACTTCGTCCACCATGCCGCCGTAATAGATGGTGGAGCCGATCTCGGAACTGAGTTGGTGCTTTTGCACGACGCGCAGGGTGTGGCCGAACTCGCGGGCGATGACTTCGGCCTGGCGGGCATAGTCGTCGAAGTGCTTCTGCTTGCAGGCGACTTCGAGATGACCGCAGCGGGAGAAGTCGCAGGCGATCTTTTCTTCCTGCACGATCTGCTCGACGCAATCCATGGAGGCCAGCGACGCCGCGTACATGCGCTGTGTGAGTTCGCGGCCGTACATGGAGATGAGCTGGTTCACGCCCAGCTTCATGCCGGTGAGGACCATGCCTCCGTTGCGGGAGCTGGCACCCCAGCCGATGGTCTCGGATTCGAGCACGGCGACTCGGGCGCCGCGCCGGGCGAGCGTGCGAGCGGCGGAAAGGCCGGTGTAGCCGGCGCCGATCACGGCGACGTCCACGACTTCAGGCAGGGGGACCGAAGCATGGAGGGCGGGAAATTCGGTTGTGGTGAGCCAGTAGTTTTGTTCTTGCAGGGCCATAGGTGTGTGCACCCCGCAAGTTCAACCCCTTAACCACAGAGGGCACAGAGGGACACAGGGTTGAGAGGGGTGCGACCGAGCATTGTAGCGCGCGGGCGCGCGGCGGTACATGTACGAGCGGTTTATGGAGGGCGGTTCAGCGGCCACCTCGGTAATCTTGCTGAGGTTACTGGGTCTCCGTAGTCTGGAGAGGATGGCCCTGCGCAGCCTTTTGTTCTCTTCCGACGAGGAGACCTCTCAGCCGATCCGCGAGGTACTGACTGGTCTCGGCGTGGAGGCGGAGTGCTGCCCAGATGCCGCTGCAGCGGTCGAGAAGCTCATCCACGAAGCCTTTCAGATCGTCATTATTGACTGGGACAAACAGCCCGAAGCGGGGCTGCTGCTGAGCACGGCGCGCGACCGCAAGCCGGCCGAGCGGCCGCTGACGCTGGCGATTGTGAGCAACGACGCGGGCGTGCCGAAGGCGTTGCAGGCGGGCGCGAACTCGATTCTGCGCAAGCCGATTCTGGTCAATCAGGTCAAAGATACGCTGAAGACGGCGCGCGATCTGCTGCGCGCGCGGCAGGAATCGGCGGCAGCACAGGCTGCGGCGGCGGCCGGGGCGGCGGCACCGTCATTGCCGGCCTCGCCCGGAGCGGGCAGTGAGCCGGTGTTGCGCGCCGGGGAATTTCTGCAGAGCAGCGGCGGCCCAGCGGCGGGAACGCAGTTCGACGTTGATTCCGATTTCCAGAAGTCGCTGCAGCAGCCGTCCGCGGCGGAAGTGGATCCGCTGGCGGAACTGGAGCCCATGGCAGCCGCGGTGAGCCAGGAGCAATCGGTCCCGCCGGCGGCTCCTCCTCCGCCTGCGGGTTCCAACGAACCGCGCGGCCTGGAATGGTACCTGAACCGGCGTGGAGGAGCGAAGCTGCCCGCGCCACAAATGGCGGCAGCCGCGGCTCCGGCGCCGGCTCGGGCAAAGCCCGAACTGATCGGCTTTGACCAGAATCCGACGTCGAACTCCGAGAGCGCCACCGGGACCGCGTGGCAGAGTTCGGTGGGAGCGCAGGAAGAAGCGCAAGAAGCTGAGCCGGCATCAACCGGCAATGCGCAGGCAGTCCGCGAGCAGAAAACGGAAGCGGAACTGTTCGCCTACATTGCGGGAGAAAATCAGGGAGCGGAGGAAAAGGAGTCCGGGCCGCGGCGTTTTCGCCTGAACCGAGGGGCGATCATCGCTGCGGCGGTGCTGGCCACGGGTGCAATTGTGGCCGCGCCACAGGCGCCCTGGCACGCGAGCCTCAAGTCAGCGTGGGGACATGGCCAGCAGGCCGTCCACGGCTGGCTCAATCCGCAGCCGGTTACGCCGCCGCAGGCGCCGGCCTCGCATGAGGACTTCGGGCGGGCGGGCGACGAATACAAGCTGCCGGTCGCCGAGAACATCCCGGATGCGACCACCGATCCCACGCAGATTCGCGTGGTTCCGGTGATTGATCCGACGGCGAAGAAACCGGCTGACGCGGCCGGCAACCCGGATCAGGCCAATCCGGATCAGAGCACGGAACCGAAAGACGCGGCTGGGACCAATCCGGGGGACGCGGGACAGACTCCTGCGGTGCAGGTGCAGGAAAACCCAACGCCTCAAGCTGGAGTGGTGACGCCCGGTGGAACGAATGCGGGCGGGGTTGCCCCGGCAAACGCGCCGGCAGCGGCTGGGAGTCCGGCTGTGGCCGCAAGTCCACGTCCGGAGACAATGGTTGCAGTTTCTTCACCGAAACCAGCGCTTCCACCTGTGACCCCGAGAAGTTCCAGGCCGCAGCCAGTTTCGAGTACTCCAGCAGCGGCGATTCCATCGAGTTTGAAGTCGCAAATGGCTTCCATGGCGCCCGAGGCCAGTGGCAACAAGCCGGTCGAGGCCGCCCTGCCTTCGATTGAGCCAGTGAATATTCCAGAAACCGCGGCCCGCAGCCTGCTGGGCGACCATCCCGAACCGGCCTATCCTGCCAACGCCAAAGGGCAGCAGGGGACGGTGGTGCTGTGGGTGCTGATTGGCCGCGACGGAGTGGTGCAGGACGCCAAGTTTCTGCAGGGATCGCTGGCCTTCGCCAGGGCCGCCATTGACGGCGCAAAGCAGTGGAAGTTCAAGCCCTACAGCATGAACGGGCGGGTGGTGTCGGTGCAGACCCAGTTGACGATCAGCTTCAAGCCGGGGTCGTAAAGGCCGGATTTCCGTCTTGGATAACCTAACGACGGCTGGGCCGTCTGTTCAGCTCAGGGCGGCGGCTGAAGCCGCGCCCTTTCAAAGCCTTCAAAATGGCTTTCGTTACCGAAGAGGAACCAATCGGGCAGCCGGGCGGGTCGAAATCTGCATCTATCGAGATATAATAGGGGGAGTTTCTCAGGAAGTAGTTCCTTCCAGAAGAAGACCAAAACTGATGTCCATGAAAACCAAAGCTGCGATTCTCGTCACCTCCTTTGCCGTCTTAATGTTCGTGGTCGTGGGTTCGCTGGGAGGCGTGCATGCCTCCTCGAACGACGGCTCTTACCGCCAGTTGCAGGTTTACAGCGAAGTGCTCTCGCGGGTGCAGAGCGAGTACGTGGAAGAGCCGAACATTCCCAAGGTGACCGACGGCGCGCTGCACGGACTGCTGGAGTCGCTGGATTCGAACTCCAGCTACATGCCGGCCGACACGTACAAGGCCTACAAGGCGCGCAAGAGCGAGTCGAAGGGCGGGATCGGGGCGGTGGTTTCGAAGCGCTTCGGCTACGCGGCGGTGGTGGCGGTGCTGCCGGGGTCGCCGGCAGAGAAGTCTGGCATCACGCCGACCGACATCTTCGAATCCATTGAAGGGCAAAGCACGCGGGAAATGTCGCTGCCCGAGATTCGCAGCCTGCTGGCGGGCGCGCCGGGATCGAACGTGAACCTGGCGGTGATCCACGGGCGGAGGGCTGAGCCGCAAAAGGCTGTAGTCACCCGCGACGTGGTGAGCATTCCGGCGGTCTCGGACAAAATGCTGGCGGACGGCATCGGCTACGTGAAGACCGAGGCCCTGACCAAGGGAAAAGCGCAGGAGATTGCCGCCAAGATCAAGGCGCTGGAAAAGTCGGGTGCGAAGAAGATTCTGCTCGATGTGCGCAACTGCGCCGAGGGCGATGAGAACGAGGGCGTGGCGACGGCGAACCTGTTCCTGAATCACGGAACCATCGCCTATCTGCAGGGGCAGAAATATCCGCGCGAGGCGTTCAATGCGGATCCGGCGAAGGCCATCACGACGCTCCCGGTTGCGGTGCTGGTGAATCGAGGAACGGCAGGCGCGGCCGAAATTATTGCCGGGGCGATTCTGGAAAACGCGCGCGGCGACGTGGTGGGCGACAAGACGTTTGGCGACGGCTCGGTGCAGAAGACGATTGACCTGCCCGATGGCGGCGCGCTGATTCTCTCGGTGGCGAAGTACTACTCGCCCGGCGGCAAAGCGATTCAGGATGTGGCCGTGACGCCCAACGTGCTGGTGGCGGATTCGGAAGACGGAGTCGGCCCGGACGATGAAGAGTCACCGGCCGCTCCCGAGCAGGAAGCCAAGCCCAAGAGCCCGGTGGATGATCAGATGAATAAGGCTCTGGAAGTGTTGAAAAGCCGGAGCAGCTAGAGGGCTTTAGGATGCTACGCAGATGAGCGATTTGCGAAATCAGATCGAGAGCCTCTCGGCTGCGGAAAAAGTCGAATTGCTCGATGCGGTTTGGGAAAGCCTGGAGGCGCACGCGTCGTCGCTGACGGAAGCACAACGTGCGGAACTTGATTGTCGCATCGCGCGGCATGAGCAGGACCCTTCCGATGTCGTCGCGTGGGAGCAGGTCAGAGACGGCATTCTCAAGAAATCGTGACATTGCCGGTTGTCTGGCTGCGAGAGGCGAGCGCGTGGTATGCGGCTGTACGCCCGGAACTTGCCGAGCGTTTTGCCCGCGCAGTCGAGTCCACGGTCAACGGAATCGCAGAAAACCCATTGCTGTTGTTTATAAGGAACGGCGGCGAGCGGGGGTTCGGCGCTTCCCGTACGGAATCTTCTTCGAGGTCCAGCAACATCGGATTGTAGTGATGGCCTGCTTCCATGGCAGGCGCGATCCGAGACGCTGGCAATCACGCTAGAACGACACGGGCTCCAGAACTTGGATTGAATACCTGCCCGGCCCGATTTGCTTTCCCGGTGCGCCCGCGCCCGGGGGCGGACTAAGCGGGATGCTATCCTGACCTCGACCACGCCATGGAGTCTCTCTACGAACAACTTCCGCCGGTAAAGGTCGGCGGGCGCAAGCTGGTGGGGCGCGTGCTGTTCGGGCTGCTGGTGCTGGTGGCGGCGCTGGTGGGAGCGACCGCCGGACTTCTGCTGGTGTACACCACCGACTTGCCGCAGGTGGACGCTCTCGAAGGCTACCGTCCCAGCTCGATCACGGAGATTTACGACGATTCCGGGCGCGTGATCGGATCGTTCGCGCTGCAGCGGCGCGTGGTGGCCAGCTACGACGATTTTCCGCCTGTGTTGCGCGAGGCGCTGGTTTCCATCGAAGACAAGGATTTCTACCGCCATTCGGGCATCAACTTCTGGCGCATCGTGGGCGCGGCCTATCGCGACATCGAATCGGGCGGGAAGGTGCAGGGGGCATCCACGCTAACGATGCAACTGGCCCGCAATCTGTTCCTCTCGCCGGACCGCTCGTTTCATCGCAAGGTGCAGGAAGCGATGCTGGCCATCCAGATCGAGCGGCATTTCACCAAGCCCCAGATTTTCACGCTGTATGCCAACCAGATTTTTCTGGGGCATGGCGTGTACGGGTTTGAATCGGCGTCGGAGTTTTATTTCAGCAAGCCGGCGAAGAACCTGACTCTGGAGGAGGCGGCGCTGCTGGCGGGCCTGCCCAAGGGGCCGACGGTCTATTCGCCGATTACGCATCCCGACCGGGCGCAGAAGCGGCGCAATCTGGTGATCAACGCATTGCTGGAGGACGGCAAGATTACGGCGGCGCAGGCGGCCGCAGCGCGATCGGCGCCGGTGGCCCTGCGTCTGGCACACGATCCGAATTCGCTGGCGCCCTATTTTGTCGAGGAAATCCGGCGCTACCTGGAAGGCAAGTATGGCGCCGATCAGGTGCATGAGGGCGGGTTGAAAGTCTATACGTCGCTCGACGTGGATCTGCAGAAGGCGGCGAATCAAGCGGTGCTGGACGGGCTGGCGGCGTATGAACGGCGGCACGGGTGGAAGGGGCGTCTGGAGAACGTGGTGACCGAGGGCCTAGTTCCGGAAAAATATTCTCATCCCGATTGGGACGACGAGATGGAAGTCGGCGGATACGTTCATGCGCTGGTGACTTCGGCCGGGACAGGCATCGCGACCTTGAAGTTTGGACGCTACACGGCGGCGCTGGGACAACCCGACGTGGCCTGGACGCAGCAGAAGTTGGCTGACATCCTGAAGCCGGGCGACGTCTGCTACGTGAAGATTCTGACGCTGGGGGCGAACGGCGCAGCGAAGGTAAGCCTGGAGCAGGACTCGGGGGCGCAGGGGGCACTGCTGGCCATTGACAACGCCACCGGCGGCATCAAGGCGATGGTGGGCGGACGCGATTTCAACGACTCGAAATTCGACCGGGTCACGCAGGCGCTGCGCCAGGTGGGGTCGTCGTTCAAGCCGTACGTGTATACGACGGTCATTGACGGAGGCGCGAGTCCGGACGACACGATTCTGGATGAGCCGGTGAGTTTTGAGACGCCGTCGGGACCGTATTCGCCGCACAACTACGATGAGAAATTCGAAGGCATCATCACGCTGCGGCGGGCGCTGGCGCAGTCGCGGAATATTCCCGCGCTGAAGCTGGCGAATAAAGCCGGCATCAAGAGCGTGATCGAATATGCCGGGCGGTTTGGCATTACGGCCAAGCTGCCGCCGTATCTGCCGGTGGCGCTGGGAGCGGCGGAGATCACACTGATGGAGCAGACTTCGGCCTACAGTGTTTTTCCCAATGACGGGGTGCGGGTTACACCGCGCTACATCACGCGCGTGACCGACTATGAGGGGCGCGTGCTGGAGGAAGATTTTCCCGACGTGAAAGACGTGATCAGCCAGCGCACGGCGCGCATTATGACCTCGATGCTGCGGGAAGTGGTGCTGCACGGCACGGGGATTGCGGCGTCCAAGCTGCCTTTTCCGGTGGCGGGCAAGACGGGAACGACCAACGATTTTACCGACGCATGGTTCGTGGGATTTTCTCCGACGATGAGCTGCGGGGTGTGGGTCGGCTACGACGAGAAGAAATCTCTGGGAGCGAAAGAGACAGGAGCACACGCGGCGCTGCCCATCTGGATGAACTTTATGACCGTGGCCATGACGGGGAAAGATGCGGGGGACTTCCAGCCGCCGCCGGTTGCGCCGCATGCCGCGCAGAAGGTGGACACGCCGGATGCGGCGCCGGCGGCGGAAGAGGCGCATTAGGGGCTGCATTCGTAGAGACGTAGCTTGCTACGTCTTTCTCGCCCCAAGGCGGGCTGCCTCCGGCGGCAAGACGTTGCAAGCAACGTCTCTACGAGGGGACTCATGAGAAAGAAAGCGATTCTGTGTGTTCTGTCCGCTATCATCGCCGTCGCGCAGGGGCCGCGGGCAAACGACAGCAAGACGGCCGTTGAAAGCGTGCTGCGCATGCAGCAGGAGACTTGGAACCGGCATGATCTGGAAGGGTTCATGGCCGGGTACTGGAATTCTCCGGAGCTGACGTTCTTTTCTGACGCAAAGGAAAACCGCGGGTGGCAGGCGACGCTCGATCGCTACCGGGCCAGGTATGCGAGTCCGGGGCACGAGATGGGGAAGCTGGAGTTCGGCGATTTGCGGGTCGAGATGCTGGGGCCGGAGGCGGCGTTCGTCCGGGGAGAGTGGCATCTGACGTTATCGGACGGGAAGACGCCGCACGGGTTGTTCACGCTAGTGTTTCGCAAGTTTCCGGATGGCTGGAAGATTGTGCACGATCATACGTCGGCGGCGGAGTAGAACCATGCCTTCGGAACTCAGAAGTGCGCTGGATCCATCAGTCCGGGGGCCGCTGGGGGGGTTGATCCGTTCCTTGAAGCAGGCCGCGTGGCACATCCATACCTGCCACTTGCCGCCGGCGGTTGAGACCTGAACTCGGCAGGGGTTAACGTCCGAGGGCTCAATGTCCCGTGCACAGAAATAGCAGGGCCCCCATTCCACGGTTGTCATCAGGCTTCCTCCCGCCTCTTTGCGCGCACTTGCACGCGTGTGCCTTCGGGCAGAGTGCCGCTGAGCAGTTCAACTTTGCCGGCGCGGACTATGCCTTCTAGTTCCTGTGGCTGGAGTTGAGGCGAAGGGCGCGCGGCCGAGGCGGCCGCGGCCACATGGGTCACACTCGCAACACTTCGTCCCGTGCCTTTGTCCATGGCTTCGTTGGCTAGACGGTCGGCTTCCTGATTGTTTTCGCGGAGGGCGTGGCCGATGGAGAACCAGTCGAGTTTCGCGAGCAGTTCTTTGGCGCGGGCGTGCAGATCTTTCAGCGTGGGGTTCTTGACTTTGTAGACGCCCTGGATCTGGCGCACGAGCAGTTCTGAATCGCTGATAAGTTTGAGCGCTTTGGGACCGTGGGCGAGGGCGTATTCGAGGGCGGCGATCAGGCCCTGGTATTCGGCGAAGTTGTTGGTCTGGTGGCCGAGGTATTCGCTGAGCGAGGCGACGTTGCGTCCGGACTCGTCTTTGATCACTACGCCGTAACCGGCGGGTCCTGGGTTGCCGCGCGCGCCACCATCGCTGTGGGCGACGAGGTAGTGGGCAGGAGGAGTGTCGCGGGATTCGAACAGATGTTTCGTTCCAGTGCTGCGCGAAGAATAGGAGGGCATGGGTTGAGTTTACAACGGCGATCTGGGAACAGCGGCGCAGTGCGAAGCGGCCGTCGGGCTGCGCTTGACCTGACAGCCGGGGGCGGCTGTCCCCACATCGATGCCAAAGCCCCACTTCTCGCAAAGAAAGCGAGAAATGGGGCACCCGGCGAGTTTGCAACGCGGCAGAGTGTGCTGGTTGAACATGGCCGCCCTGATGGGCACAAGCGGTTGCATAGGCCCTTCGCTGCGCTCAGGATGACAGACCCATGCTGCCGGCGCTATCGTCCGGCGGCCAAGCGGGTGGCCAGGCGCGGGGGGAGCTTGGCGGCGAAGATTCGGTCCTGCGCGGCTTTCAGGTTGTAGGGGGCGCGGTGGAAATGGACGACCTGGGCTTCGGTGTCAAACAGGGCGAAGGCGGCGCGCCAGTCGCCGTCGCGGGGCTGGCCGACGGAGCCGGGGTTGATGAGGTAGCGGGCGGAAGACTTCAGCTGCATGGGGATGGACTCGGCATTTCCGACGGTGCGGTATTCGGGACGGAATCCGTCGGCGCCCGTGCCGTTGGCGAAAAATCCGCCCTGCAGGTGAGTATGGCCAAAAAAAGTGAGGGGCGAGGTCAGAGTAATCAGCGGCGCAAGGGCGTCGCCGAGCGAGACCACGTATTCGTCTTCGTCGTTGGGAGAGCCGTGGACCAGTTGCACGTCGGGGAAGTCCGGCATGGGAACGGGGCCGTGGGGCAGGGTGCGGAGCCAGTCGAGGTTCTCCGGGGTCAATTCGTTGCGGGTCCAGATGGCGGCGGCGGCGGCCATGGGGTTGAAGTCTTCGATATCCATGATTCCGGTGGCGGCCTTGTCGTGATTGCCGCGGACGAAGGTGGTCCCCAGTTCGCGGGCGCGGACGGTTACCTCGTTGGGGCTGGCGCCATAGCCGACAATGTCGCCGAGATTGACGACCACGTCATAGGGCGGCGCGGCGGCCAGACAAGCGTCGAGGGCTTCGAGATTGGCGTGAATGTCGCTGATCAGCAGTATGCGCAAAGACAACCCCGGACAAAGTGGGGATTATAGACCAAGAGCGGGGTTGGGCGGGTGGAAACGGGTGAGGGCCGGAAAACCCCCACTTCTCGCGCAAGAGACGCGAGAGAAATGGGGCACCCGGGATATGGGGCACCCGGCTATTGGCGGGGATTGACGACTGGGCAGCGGGCCCAGTGGCCGACGGTGACCTCGACCAGCGGGGGCAGGGAGCGCGCGCAGTCCGTCAGGCGGAACTCGCAGCGCGGCTCGAAGGGGCATCCGGGAGGCATGGCGTGCAGGCCGGGGACTGTGCCTTCGATGGTTTCGAGCGGGCGGGCACGGTCGGTCTTGAGGTCGGGGACGGCGTGGAGCAGGCCGCGGGTGTAGGGATGCGCGGGGGCCTGGAAGATGTTGCGTTTGGCGCCGAGTTCGACCAGATTGCCGGCGTACATCACGGCGACGCGGTCGGCGACCTGCGAGACAACGGCAAGATCGTGGGAAATGAAAAGCATGGCCAGGCCGAACTTGGAGCGGAGTTCGGCGAGCAAGTCGAGAATTTGGGCCTGGATGGTGACGTCGAGCGCGGTGGTGGGCTCATCTGCGATCAGCAGTTGCGGCCGGTTGACGATGGCCATGGCGATCATGACGCGCTGGCGCAGGCCTCCGGAAAGCTGGTGAGGATAGTCGCGGGCGCGGTGACCGGCGTCGGGGATGGCGACATCGTTCATGGCGGCGACGGCGCGCTGGCCGGCTTCGCGCTGCGAGATGGAATTGTGGGCAAGGGCGGCTTCGGCAATCTGGTCTCCCACGCGCATGACCGGGTTAAGCGCGGTCATGGGCTCCTGAAAGATCATGGCGATGCGCGAGCCGCGGAGCTGGCGCATGGAGTCGTCGGGGAGTTCGGGAAGATTGCGCGTGGTTCCGTTTTCCGAGAAGAGAATTTCGCCGGAGACGCGGGCCTGCGGAGGCAGCAGGCGCATGATGGCCAGGGAAGTGATGGATTTGCCGGAGCCGGATTCGCCGACCAGGCCGAGAACTTCACCGGGGGAGATGGAAAAACTCAGGTCGCGGACGGCGACGAGAGAAGGAGATGTGGGGACAGCCGCCCCTGGCTGTCCGGCCGCCCGCAGGGCGGCTGGGTGTGTTCCCGCGGCTGGGAATTCAATATTCAGACTACGGACATCGAGCAGGGGCTGCACGTTTGCATGTTAGCAGCGTAAGCAAACCGCCGCCTTCGGCGGCTGGACAGCCGGGGGCGGCTGTCCCCACATGAGCATCTCTTTGTGCCCCAGTTATTGCCCCAGGATCAGGGGCAGGCCGTTCTTGTTATTGCCGATCACCACGACTTTCGAGTTGGGGCTCTTGGCCAGATTTTCCGTGGCCTCGATTCCCTTCCACTCGAGCAGCGAGGGGGTGATGCCCTGGGCGACGATCTGCTGGAAGTCGCGCACGCCGGCGGCTTCGATGCGCTTGCGCTGGGCTTCCTGCGTCTCTTTCTGCAGGCGGAAGTTCATGGCCAGCGATTCCTGCTCGGCCTGCTGCTTGGCCTCTATGGCGGCCTTGAGCGTGGCGGGGAGCTGGATGTCGCGCAGAAGAACGTTTTCTACCGAAATGCCGCGTTTATTCAGTTCGGTGGTGATCTGGTCGGTGATTTGTTTGGCAACCATTTCGCGTTCGCCCGTGTAAAGGGCATTGGCGGTGTGCGAGGCGGTGGCTTCGCGGATGGCAGAGCGCAGGGTCGGTTCAACCACGATATTCTCGTAGTCGGCTCCGATATGCTGGAAAACATCGGCAGCGCGGTCGGGGTTGAGGTGATAGATGAGCGAAGTGTCGAGGCTCATCATGAGGCCTTCGCTGGAAGGCACGCTCGCCGATTCCTTGATGGTCTGGGTCTGGATGGACATTTCGTTGTTGGTCTTCAGCGGATTGATCACGTGAATACCTTCGCCCAGGGTCTCACCCGTGACTTTGCCGAAAAGCGTGAGCACGCCCACATGGCCGGTGCCGACGCGAGTTACGCTGCTGAAGAACATGATTACGAGCAGAAAGGCCGCGATACCCAGGCCGATCAGGCGAAGCAGGCCGCCGCCGTGTCCGCCACCGCCGTCAATGATTTTGCCGCGAGCAGGATCAAAGATTGTCATAATGGTTTTTCCCTCCCGGCGATTATAGGCCGGGATGAGGCGAGGGGTCAGGGTCAGCTGAATCTTGCCGGATGGCTGTCGCATCTCTTACAGTACGTTTATGAGCAAGATTCACATTCCTACGCCGTTGCGGCAATACGTGGGCAAGCAGCCATCCGTGGAAGTGGCGGGAGCGACGGTTGGCGAGGCCATGGGCGCGCTGGTGGCGCAGCATCCCGATCTGCGCAAACACCTTTACACCGAGGAAGGCAAACTGCGGGCGTTCGTGAACGTCTACCTCAACGATGAAGACATCCGCTACCTGCAGAAGGAAGCGACTCCGCTGAAGGAGGGTGATAGCCTCTCCATTGTGCCCTCGATTGCGGGGGGCGCGGCGGGAGCGGCCCACAGGCGCTAAAGCCCGGCTTTTTGGATGATTCCAGTGGCACGGCTAAAGCCGTGCCCTTCCCAGATTCCCCAACGAGTGCTTCTCTGGGATTGCATTTACGAAGGACATTTATGGCAACCACCACGGAAATTCCGGTAACGCTGAGCAAGGATGAAATCCTGCGCTACTCGCGCCATCTGATCATGCCCGAGGTGGGCATGGAGGGCCAGCAGAAGCTGAAGGCGGCGCGGGTGCTGTGCATCGGCACCGGGGGCCTGGGTTCGCCGCTGGCACTGTATCTGGCGGCGGCGGGCGTGGGCACGATGGGCCTGGTGGATTTCGACGTAGTGGACTATACGAACCTGCAGCGGCAGATTATTCACTCGACTGCCGACGTGGGCCGCAAGAAGCTGGATTCGGCGGCCGACAAATTGAAGGGCATCAATCCGTTTCTGAATCTGAGAACATTCGACACGCGGCTGAGCTCGGCCAACGCGCTCGAGTTGTTTCGCGAGTTCGACATCGTCGCCGACGGCACCGACAACTTTCCCACGCGCTATCTGGTCAACGACGCCTGCGTGCTGACCGGCAAGCCGAACGTGTACGGTTCGATTTTCCGGTTTGAAGGGCAGGCGAGCGTGTTTGCGACCGAGGATGGGCCCTGCTACCGCTGCCTTTATCCGGAGCCGCCACCGCCGGGGCTGGTGCCTTCTTGCGCCGAGGGCGGAGTGCTGGGGATTCTTCCCGGGCTGGTGGGCGTGATGCAGGCGACCGAGGTCATCAAGCTGATTCTCGGGATCGGCGATCCGCTGATCGGACGGCTGCTGCTGATTGACGCGCTGGGCATGAAGTTCCGCGAACTCAAGCTGCGCAAGAATCCGGATTGCCCGGTCTGCGGCACGCATCCGACAGTGACCAAGCTGATAGACTACAACGAGTTTTGCGGCATTCGCGGGGAGGAGAAACCGGTGGCGAGCGGAGTTCCGGAAATTCAGGTGGAAGAGCTGAAACGGCGGCTGGATGCGAAGCAAGACTTCCTGCTTCTGGATGTGCGCGAGCCGCACGAATACCAGATCTGCAATATCGGCGGGCATTTGATTCCGCTGAACGATCTGCCCAAGCGCGTGCATGAACTCGATTCGAGCCGCGAGATCGTCGTGCACTGCAAGATGGGCGGGCGCAGCGCCAAGGCGGTGGCGTTTCTGCAGCAGTCCGGATTCACCAAGGTGGTCAACCTCGCCGGCGGGATTACGGCGTGGTCGGACCGGGTGGATCCGAAGGTGCCGAAGTACTGAGGGCAGGGGTCAGGGACTAGAGGCCAGGGGTCAGTTTTCGAGGGAGCGCTGAGGCGCTCCCTTTTGCGTGCACGCAAGAGAAAGGATTGTGCCTTGGCTAGATACTTCTGGCGTTGACTTGGCCTGCGAGGAGGACCAGAATGTGAGCCAGAATGTGAGGCGAGATTATGAAGAAGACGTTCTTATTACTTTTTGTGCTCCTCGTAGTTGGCTCTGGAAATGCACACGCTGGCGGAAGCGAAGGTGGGCGGGCGTCTAGGCTCCATGGCTACAATGGGGATGAAATCAGTAAAGATCAAGGCATACCTGCAGGGTGCGCACGCTGCGGTGACCACGAAGTCCTTGCCCCCCATCCTCATTGAATTGCCGAAAGGCGACACGATTGAGAACTACGTCCTAGTGGTGATGGATGGGAAAAGCGACCGGAGGGAGATCGAAGTGGGTTCGGCGGGCGGTGTGGTGGGGGCCAAGACTGGAATTCGAGCTGAAGCTATTCAAAAAACAACATCTAAGCCGCTCGGCGGAAACAAGTTTAATCTGGTTACAGAGACTCTGAAAAAGGGAGACTACATTATCTACGTGGAAGGCTCGGCAGATTCGATCAAGCACGTCGCCGGGAGAGGATACGATTTCACGGTGGAGTAATCGTCAGCGAGCCCTGACTGGTGTGCTTGCAGTCGTAAGAGGTGGAGCGCTGAGGTGCTCCCTTTGCCCTTCGCGCTGCGCGGGCGCATAGATTGCCATTGAACATCGTTTCCCCCGGGGAAGATAATGGACAGGTTCCCGGGACTTTTTCCCCAAACATCCTGCAGACTGACCGGAGGATCTCCATGCACGGAACTCTACTGCTTGCCTTGCTCTTCCCCTCGGCGGTCTCGGCTGGTCAGACTGCCTCACAGACCCCTGGGGCTCCTTCCGAACAGAAGGCCGTACAGCCGCCTGCCCAACAGGTTCCCGAGACGTCGAACTTTACTTCGGCAAAGGGATTCGTGCTCGAAGATGGAACGCCCGTGAAAATGCGGATCAATCGGACCATCTCTTCCGCCGACGCCCACCTCGGCGACACAGTTGATTTTGAGGTATTGCAGGACATCAGCGTGAATGGCACTCTCGTCATCCCCAAGGGGGGCTTGGCGTTCGCGACGGTCACCCAGGCCCAACCCAAGCGAAGAATGGCCCGCGGCGGCAAGCTCGACATCAACATTGACTACGTAAAATTGGTGAGCAGCGAAAAGGCGGCCCTGCGCGCCGTGAAGGATCTTAGCGGCGGCGGCCACACCGGGGCCATGGTGGGCGGGATAGTGGCGACCAGCCTCGTCTTCTTTCCTGCCGCGCCATTCTTTCTGTTCATGCATGGCAAGGACATCAGCATTCCCAAGGGGACCGAGATCACCGCGTACATCAACGGAGACATGAAGCTGGAGATTGCGAAGTTTCAGCCGGCTCCCGCGCCACAACCGGCTGCAGCGGCTATCAGCACCAGCCCTAGTGCGGACTCTACTTCTGCAAAGGTCCACGTTGAATCGAATCCGCCCGGCGCCGACATTGAGATTGATGGCAGTTTCGTCGGCAACACTCCCTCGGACGTACAGGTAGCGGAAGGTGGCCACAGCATCACGGTGAAGAAGACAGGATTCAAGGACTGGGAACGCAAACTCAAGATCAGCGCGGGCAGCAGCGTTCAGCTGAACGCGGAGTTGGAGAAACTACCCGCACAGTAACTGGCGTTATCCGTGTAGATCTTAGGACGGTTTATGAATGGACCGTTTTTCTTTACTCGTTCGTGCAGTTCACCTCTGACCCTCACGAGGTCCGCTCTCTGGGTTGCCCTATTGATCTCGGTCAGTAGCTTGGCCTCGGGATCGGATCATCCTCGAGACCACCAATGGCTAACCGGGAAAATCATCGCCGAGAATCGCGCTCGAAACCTGGCGATGATTTACCACAGTGGCCACAGTACCACCACCACAAGCGGCAGTGTAAGCGGAACCGGCCAAAGCACGACAGTGGGCGATAACACAACTACAAACATCAACGGTTCGTATTCAGGCACGAGCTCTACCAACACCTCTGGGTCGGACATGCCGCTGTATCGGGTGTACGAGAACCTCATCATCGAGGGCGACGACATGGTGTACGTCACCCAGGAGCGCATACGGTGGAGATGGTCGAAGGCGGCCCGCGTTACCGTGAACGGCGAAGTGAAGTACTACGTTGATGGGAGAAGGCTCCATGTGCTCGACGATGGCGGGAAGGAGCATGTTATCGAGATCGTCAAGCAGATAAGGAAGGATAAGGCGGTTTCCGACGCTTCGAAGCCGGCGCAGCCTGTCTTGTCTGGGACGGTCGTCACCAGCGCGGTTACAGCGTCCGTCGGAAAGGCTAGCCTCCAGATATCATCGGTTCCGGATTCTGCCGACATCGAGATTGATGGTAATTTCGTCGGCAATACTCCATCGGACGTGCAGGTAACGGAAGGCGAGCACAGCATCACGGTGAAGAAGACGGGATTCAAGGACTGGGAACGCAAACTCAAAATCAGCGCGGGCAGCAGCGTACAGCTGAACGCGGAGTTGGAAAAGAGCCAGTAGCGCAAATCGTCTCTTAGATTCTTCTCATCTGCGCGCAACGCCCGCCTGGGTTCCAACCCCCCGGCAAGTTTTCTAATTCTCCGCCGATAGATACAGATGTGAGCAACATGTCTGCGGGACAGGGGACCGGGCGCGCCCAGGTAACACCGTTCAAACCACTGCGCTACGTGGCGCGGCAGCCGGTGTTTGACCGCGAGAAGAAAGTCTTCGGCTACGAACTGCTGTTTCGCGACGGGCTGGAGAATGCCTTCAGCGGCGACAAGGATGAGGCTTCGCGGGCGACCCTGGACCGTTCCCTGCTGATGGGGCTGGATGTGCTGTGCGACGGGCGGCGGGCTTTTGTGAACTGCCCCCGGGACACGCTGATCAAGTGACTGGTGACGCTGCTGCCCTCGGCCTCGACGGTGGTGGAAATTCTGGAAGACGTGCCGCCGGACCCCGATGTGATGGTGGCCCACCATCA
>Ga0209517_10000282_pt1 | contig 89694 bp, 72 predicted proteins | sample PeaSoiMetSII2010_FD_187695 | JGI IMG/M metagenome (GOLD analysis project Ga0209517, IMG submission 187695) | Peat soil microbial communities from Weissenstadt, Germany - SII-2010 (SPAdes) (version 2) | ecosystem: Environmental > Terrestrial > Soil > Wetlands > Peat | place: Germany...
CAGCAAGGTCTGGTTCTCGTTCAGGATGCCGTGGCTGAGCGTGAACCAGACCTTGCTGTGCTGGTTCAGTGCGGTGCCGGCACCGGTCTTGGCGCTGGAGGTCCAACGCGGCGGGATGCCCGGCCAGCCCGGGGCATAGCGCTCGGGCGAATCACTCATGAACGGTCTTTCCCCCAGAGGCAGGTAGCAAGCTTTCCCTAGAATTTACCGAACTTTGACGAATCAGAGCGCACCTCTTGCGCCTGCTTGCATCAGAATAGTTTAGACTACGGGCCAGCGCGAATGCTCGCCGGCATTTTTTTCCAGGTTCACAGAGCGCTCGGAACACATGACCAAGTCCGCTGAACCCAACCAGCCGCTACCCGTTCACCAGAAATTCACGTTCCTGTAACAGTTGTGTAACACTACGCCGATAGAACGAGGACATATCTCAACGAGGAGGAATCTTCTACTGATGCGCAAAATCATGCTGCTGTTGGTGTGCGTCCTTCTGGCCCTGCCGGTGGTAGGGCAGACCACGCTGAATGGAGCAGGCGCAACCTTTCCCTATCCCATCTATTCGAAATGGTTCAGCGAGTACCAAAAGATTCATCCCGACATTCAGGTCAACTACCAGTCCATCGGCAGCGGCGGGGGAATCCAGCAAGTGACGGCTGCTACCGTGGATTTCGGGGCCAGCGACATGCCCATGACTGATGGCCAGCTGCATGACGCCGAGGCCAAGCTGAAAACGAACGTTCTCAATATCCCGACCGTGCTCGGAGCCGTCGTGCCTGCCTATAACGTTCCAGGAGTCTCCGGCGAGCTTAAGTTCACGCCGGAGATGCTCTCTGAAATTTTCCTGGGGCGAATCTCCAACTGGAATGATCCGGCCATCAGCGCCGCGAACCCAGGTATCAAGTTCCCCAACCAGGAGATTATCATCGTCCACCGCTCCGAGGGCAGCGGCACCACTTTTATCTGGACCGACTATCTATCCAAAGTGAGCGCCGATTGGAAGGCCCAGGTGGGCTTCGGTGCTTCCGTCAAGTGGCCGAGGGGCATGGGAGGCAAGGGAAACGAGGGAGTAGCGGGATTCATCCGGCAACTGCCGGGATCCATCGGTTACATCGAACTGATCTATGCCCTGCAGAATAATATCCAGTACGGCAGCGTTCGCAACGCCGCCGGCGTTTTTCTGAAGGCCTCGCTGGAGGGAGTGACGGCGGCGGCCGCTTCGGCTCCCAAGATGCCGGCTGATTTCCGAGTCTCCATTACCAATGCTCCAGGCAAGGATGCCTACGCGATTTCGAGCTTTACCTGGCTGCTGATTCCGCAGCAGTCGAAGGATCCGGCCAAGGGCAAGATCCTGGCTGATTTTCTCAGCTGGATGGTCAGCGATGGTCAAAAACTGACCTCTGCGCTGAGCTACGCGCCGCTACCCGACAACGTGGTCGCGAAAGTGAAAGAAACGATCAAGCAGGTCAAATAAAGGCTCCGCCAGCGCGCCCGGACAGATATCCGGGCGCTTTTGTTTGCCCATCGGGGCAGTACTTGCCGGGAATTGCCCGTCTGCGAAAGACGTGGGGATGTTCTATACTGAAACTCCTGCTCCTGCGAGCGCGTCTGCCATGGCACGTATTTCACTGGACAATCCACAGTATTTCTTGAATCGCGACACCTCCTGGCTGGCCTTCAATCGGCGCGTGCTGGAAGAGGCCGAGGACGAGGGCAACCCGCTGCTGGAGCGGCTGAAGTTTCTCTCCATCTCGGCCAGCAACATGGATGAGTTCTTCGAGGTGCGTATCGCCGGCATGATGCAGCAGATCGAGGACGGCTACAACGAAGCTGGTCCCGACGGCCACACTCTGACCGCGAAGCGCGATCTGCTGAACCAACTCACGCATGAGTTCGTGGACGATCAGTACGACTGCTGGAATGCCCGGCTCCGTCCGGCGCTGGCGGAAAACGGCATCCGCGTGCTTGGCCTCGAGGAACTCGACCCGGAAGCACTGCGCTTCGTAAACGAATATTGCGAGAAAGAACTGGACCCGCTGCTGACACCGGTGACGGTGGATCCGGCTCATCCTTTTCCCCGGGTAATCAACAAGGCGCTGTGTCTGGGATTCCTGCTGCGCCGCCGGCGGCGCTCCTCGCTGACCTATACCGGGGTGGTGTCAGTGCCGCGGGCATTGCCGCGACTGGTACCGTTGCCTTCGGAGGGCACGGCGGATTTTATCTTTCTCGCCGATCTGGTGGCCCATCATGCGGTGCGTATGTATCACGGTTATGACATCGTGGCCGCGGCGCCGTTTCGCGTAACCCGCAACAGCAACCTGTACCTGGCGGAAGAAGAAGCGCGCAGCCTGCTGGAGTCGGTGCGCACGGAATTGCACAACCGGCGAAAGGGCGATGCGGTGCGCTTGGAGATTGAAGCCGACGCCGATCCTGAAATCATTGACCGCCTGCGCTCGGTTTTCGAGATCGACGCTTGGCAAGTGTTTCCCGTCAATGGCCCGGTCAACCTCTCGCGTCTGTTCAATATCTACGAGCAGGTGCGGCGTCCCGACCTCAAGTACCGCCCGTTTACTGCCCGCGAGTTGCGGCTGACCTCGAAGTCAAAGGATTTGTTCGAGGAACTCCGGCAGCATGACATCCTGCTGCATCATCCCTACGACTCTTACGATGCGGTGGTTTCGTTCATCGAGGCGGCGGCGGAAGACGAGAATGTTCTTTCCATCAAACAGACTCTCTACCGCACCAGCGAGCATTCGTTGATTGTGCCTTCGCTGATCGACGCCGCATCGCGCAAGGAAGTCACGGCCGTGGTCGAACTGAAGGCGCGCTTCGACGAAGCCTCGAACATCCGCTGGGCGCGCGACCTGGAGGATGCCGGGGTACAGGTCTTCCACGGTCTGGTCGGCTTGAAGACGCATTGCAAGCTCTCGTTGCTGGTGCGGCGCGATCCCGACGGCGTAACGCGAAGTTATGCCCACATCGGCACGGGAAATTACAACGCGACGACGGCGAGAATTTATACCGACCTGAGTCTATTGACGGCCAATCCCGAGGTCACCCGGGCCGTGCACGATGTGTTCAGTTTCCTGACCGCATACGCTGAAAACCCCAGCTACGAGCCGCTTCTAGTGGCACCGCTTGACCTGGCGGAGAAATGCATCGCTTTGATCGAGCGCGAAGCCGAGCACGCGCGGCAGGGCAGAGTAGCGCACATCGTCGCCAAGATGAATGCGCTGCTCGACAAGAACATCGTGCAGGCGTTGTACCGCGCCTCGCAGGCTGGAGTCGAGATTGACCTGATCGTGCGCGGCATCTGCGCTCTCCGCCCGGGAGTTCGCGGGGTAAGCGACCACATCCGCGTGCGCAGCATTGTGGGCCGGTTCCTCGAGCACAGCCGCATCTACTACTTTGCCAATGGCGGGGAAGAAGAGGTCTACATCGGCAGCGCCGACTGGATGCCCCGCAACCTCTACGAGCGCGTCGAAGCCCTGGTGCCGCTGCGGGATGAATTACTGCGGGAGCGGGTAAAACGGGAGATTCTCGACGCTTACCTTGCCGACAACCGCAAGGCGCGTCTTCTTTTGAAGGACGCAACTTACATCCGGGCCTGGCAGCCGGTGCACGGGAAACGCAATCGCCGTCCACCGACCGGCGCCGCGGCATTCTCGGCGCAGGATTTTCTGATCAGCCTGGCCGAGGGCAAAGCGCCGGCGGTTCTGCCCGCGCCGGTTCCGGCGAGAAGGCGTAAAGTAACAGTGGGGAAGGAACGATAATCAGCCATGATCCTCTATTTCCTGCGTCACGCCAGCGCGGGCACACACGGTCCGAATCCCAAGAAGGACGAAAAACGCGCTCTCGACAAGGAGGGCATGGAGCAGTGCGGTTACATCGGGCGCGCCCTGGCCGCGCTCGACGTGCAGGTGGACGCTATCATTTCCAGTCCGCTGAAGCGCTGCACGCAGACGGCTTCCCTGGTGGGCAATGAACTGGGCTATGAGGGCAAACTGCAGTTGGATACAGGCCTGCGTCCCGGGGCTGGCCTGGCCGATTTCCGCAAGCTTCTGGAAAAGTACTCCCGCATGGAAGCCATCATGGTCGTCGGGCACAATCCCAATCTCAGCCAATTCCTGGGTGCGGTGATCAGCGATTCCGGTTGCGAGGCATCGCTGGAGCTGAAAAAAGGCGCGGTGGCCAAGGTCGAGATGCGCCGGACCTCCGGCACGCTGCAGTGGTGCGTGACTCCCAAAGTGCTGCGCACGCTCTACGAAACCGCGGTTGAGAGCTCACGACCGAAAACTTCGCGGAAATAAGCGCAGTCTTTTTCGATCGCCCAAAGTTCCAAATCAACTCCTGCGCGCCGCCGGGGAACCAGCGTTACCCGCACATCCGCCGAGCGCACGCTGATGCGCACTCGCTCAACGGCGCGGCTGCGTCCCAGGTTCAGAGCGCGCGCCAGGCGAAGCAGCAAGATCGCTTTTTGCACGTTCTCCCGTTCGGCAGGGTCCACCAACTTCATCGGGCCATCGTCTGCCGTGGGGCGTGACTTTCCCAGATAACGGGCAATGGCCGCGATCACGCGGCGCTGCTCGGGTGTGAAGCCAAGAATCTCCGAATTCGAAATGATGTACTGGGTGTGGCGATGGTGGCCATTGCGATTCACGTAATCGCCAACTTCGTAGAGCATGGCGGCGGCCGAGAGCCATTCGCGGTATTCGGGAGGCAGGCGGTGCACCGAGCGTAACCCCGAGAACAGGACCATGGCCGATTCGCGGACGTCCAACGCATGCTTGCGGTCAATGTGGTAATGCTCGACCGCTTTCAGAATCGATTCCCAGCGTTCCGATTCGATCTGCTTGCCGGAGCGCGTGCTGCGATCGTACTCGGCGGCCATTTGCGCGAGAATGCCGTCGCGCAGGCCGAGTGGCGAATAGCGAAAAGCGGCGAGGTGCAGGCGGTCGAGCAATTCGTGGTAGACCATGGCACCGGAGACGATGATTTCCGCCCGCCGCGGTCCGATGCCTTGGATCTTGCGCCGTTCCGCGACCGGCAGCCGCGCCAGCCGCTTGGCGATGCGAGTCATCTCTCCCCTGGATACCACCAGCCGCGACCGCTGGCGTCCGCGACGCAGATGAGTGGCGACGGCGGCCAGCGCGGCGGCCGTGCCCGAAGTCGCAATCACGTTCTTCACCCGGGCTCCGGCAATCCGCGCCGCAATGCGGTTCACCTCGCGCATGACGAAACTCTGCAAGCGTTTCAATTCGCCCTTCCGCGCGGGATCGTGGCGCAGGAATTCGTCGGTCAGGCGCACCGCGCCCAGAGGCAGGCTGACCGCGTCACGGATATGCCCGCCCTGCGAGACCGTCAATTCGCAACTGCCTCCGCCCAGGTCAATCATGAGTGTGGGCGAGCGGTCCACGCGCGGGCTGGAGACCAGGCCAAGGTGAATCAGCCGCGCCTCTTCCACGCCCGAGATGATCTCCACGGTCCAGCCAGTGGCCGAGCGCACCCACTCGACGAAGGCCTGCGAGTTGCGCGCATCACGCAGAGGGCTGGTGGCCACCACGCGCACGCTGTCGGTCACGATCTGCTGCGTGGCGCGATGGAAGCGGCGCAGCACTTTCACCGTCTCAGCCATGGATTCTGGGGTGAGAAATCCGGAGCGGAATACGCCTTCGCCCAAACGCGTCACTTCGCGGTCCTCATGCAAGGCGCGCAGGCGGCCGTGCTGCAGGCGTGCAATCTTCAACCGTACGGAGTTCGAACCGATATCGACCGCGGCAAACGTGGGCATAGCGATCGGAACAGGAAGCCTCACAGTTTACATGCACTGAGCGAGATCGTCACCGCGGAGTTGAAAGTTTGCGAAAGAAATTCAGCCTTGAAGTTCAGGCGGCCGGATCTTGGCGCAGGGTCGGTGTCGCCATCCTCGCGCCTGGCTTGCGGGATGGGGTCAGGGGAACAGGCTTCGGTCCGGTGCCGAGCGCGGACGAAGCCGCGACCGCAGCGACTGCCTGCCGGAACTTGCCGCTGGCCATGTTGTGCAGAACCGCCACCAGCGGCGATTGGTTGACATCGCCCAGGCGCTCAGCGGCTGTGTTGGTCAAGGTCAGCCAGTCATGCCAGTTGCCCAGGATGTCCTGCAGCCGTTTCAGTTGGGTGATGAACTGCGTGGTGGCCGCCGATTCCGGGGCCAACTCGGCGGCGTAGCGCGCGCGCTTCACCAGAAGGCGGCAGCGATGCAACTCATCTTCCGTCAGAGGCCTGCTGGGAGTTGCGACCCGCGACAGGATCTGGCGCGCGGCGGTAGCCGGATCGCCGCTGCTCTTCAGTTCGATCTCCTGAGAAGCCCGAGTGAGGTGTTTGTGAATTTCGCGGACCGTCTGCTTGGTCAATGTCTTACGGAGCTTCTTCTCATGCTTTGCACGAAGCTCGGTCAGTCCTTGCAGGAGTCTGGTCTTGCGGCGCGGTTCCAGCGGGATTTTCAGACTGCGCAGAGCGGCGAGTTGCACGTCGAGGTCGCGCACCTTGCCGGCCTGTTGGCGAATGGCGCGTAGGATTTTCAGCAGTTTCTTCTGTTTGCGCGTGCGCTGGGGCATGAGTTCTTCCAGCAGAGTCTGCAAGCGGCGCGTGGAAGTGCGGAAGCGGTGCACCGTCTCATTGGACTGCTGGGCGGCAAGCTTTTCGAGATCCCGCTCCAGCTTGCGAAAGACAAGCCGGCAGCGTTTAGGTGCAATTGGCATAAGCGGAACGCTGGTGCTGCAGAGCAGAAGTACGATTGCAAAATACGCCCGCGATTTCGAACCCCTCGAAAGCGCGGCAAAAAAGCTCCATGATTTTAACACCTTTGTAACAACGGTTTGCTAGGGTTAAGGCGAATGGCCTCGCATGCGTCGCCACGGCCTGATATGCCCGGTCCGCAACCTGTTGAAACCAAGACGGTTACATCCACACAGGCAAGTCAGGCGACCCTCTTGCTGCGCGCTTCTGGCGGCGAGGTGCAAGACCGCCTTTTCTCGACCGCGATGACGCTGTGTGGCCTGGCAGTGCTGGGCGTGCTGGGCCTGATCGTGTTCGAGCTCATGCTCCGCTCCAGCCTTTCCTGGCACGCGTTCGGCTTCAAGTTCTTCTCGGGCAGCGATTGGGATCCGGTCAACGAACAGTTTGGCGCCCTGCCGTTCGTCTACGGCACGCTGGTGTCTTCGCTGTTGGCTCTAATCATCGCCGTCCCGCTCTCGGTCGGCGTGGCCGTGTTTACGACCGAGATGTGCCCCAAGGCGTTGCGCGGGCCGCTTTCCTTTTTCGTGGAACTGCTGGCCGCAATTCCGAGCGTGATCTATGGCCTGTGGGCGATGTTCGTTCTGGTTCCGCTCCTGAGCCAGTATGTGCAGCCGTTCCTGTCGAAGACTCTGGGATGGACCGGTCTGTTCACCGGGCCTTCCTATGGCTTTGGCATGCTCGCGGCGGGAATCATTCTGGCCATCATGATCGTGCCCATCATTTCTTCGATCGCGCGCGAAGTGCTCATGGTGGTACCGCAGCATCAGCGCGAAGGCGTGCTGGCGCTGGGTGCCACGCGCTGGGAGATGATTCGCGTTGGCGTGCTGCGCAACGCGCGCGCGGGAATCATGGGCGCCATCATTCTGGGATTAGGGCGCGCGCTGGGCGAAACCATGGCCGTGACCATGGTGATCGGCAACCAGCCGCAGATCAAGGCCTCGTTATTCGAGTCCGGCTACAGCATGGCCAGCGTTCTGGCCAACGAATTCAGCGAAGCCACCGGGGATGTCCATCGTTCCGCGCTAATTGAGATTGGTCTGGCTTTGTTCCTGGTCACGATTGTGGTGAACGCCATGGCACGGCTGCTGGTTTGGACCGTGACCCGCGGCCAGCCTGCGAGGGGCCATGCCTGAACTCGCCGCCACAGTCGCCCGAGCGCCCGCGGTTCCAAAGATCAGTTTGCGCCGCCGCATCACCGATCACGTGATGACCGGACTGGCGATCGCAACGGTAGTGCTGGTGCTGGCGCCGCTGATCGCTGTTTTTGGTTATCTGGTATACCGTGGCGTCGGCTCGATCAACTGGGCGTTCCTCACGCAAACGCCCAAACCGGTGGGTGAAGTCGGCGGCGGCATGGCCAACGCCATCGTGGGATCGGCGTTCATTCTGGGCATTGCCAGCCTTATCGGCGTTCCCTTTGGAGTCGGCGCCGGCATTTATCTCGCCGAGTTCGGGCGCAACCGGCTGGGCTCGGCGATTCGCTTTACCGCCGATGTGCTGAATGGAGTTCCATCGATTGTGATCGGGATCGTCGGTTACGCGATCGTGGTGCTGTATCAGGGACATTTCTCCGCCCTCGCCGGTGGAGTGGCGCTGGCGATCATGATGGTGCCCACCATCAGCCGCACCACCGAAGAGATGCTGCTGCTGGTTCCGCAGGCTCTGCGCGAAGCGGCCTACGGGCTGGGAATTCCGCGCTGGCGGACCACGCTCTCGGTCACTTTGCGGACCGCCACGTCGGGTGTGATCACCGGCATCATGCTGGCCTTTGCCCGGGTTGCGGGCGAGACCGCGCCGCTCATCTTCACTGCCTTTGGCAATACAGGCTGGAGCCGCTACCTGCGCTTCGCCCTTTTCGGCAAGGATTTCGCCGTGCCCTTCGTGAGATACGACCAGCCCACGGCGGCGTTGCCGCTGCAGATTTATACTTACGCGCTCTCTCCCTATGACGACTGGCACCGCCAGGCTTGGGCGGGAGCGCTGGTCCTCATTGTTCTCATCGTCGCCGCCGTCTCGGCTGTACGCTATGTCGTGCGGCGTGGTACGTTCGGAGCGGCATAATTTATGGGCGTTGCGATCCAAGTCGAAAATCTGAATGCGTGGTACGGCAAGGGCCAGGCCCTGTACGACATTAATCTGAAGGTCGCCCCCAATCACGCCACGGCACTGATCGGGCCCTCGGGATGCGGCAAGTCCACTTTTATTCGCTGCCTGAACCGCATGCACGAGACCATTCCGGAAGCGCGCGTCAGCGGGCGCGTCCAGATCGGCGACATTGACGCCTATGACGGCACCTCGGCCACCCAACTCCGGCGCCGCGTGGGGATGGTGTTTCAGAAAGCCAACCCGTTCCCCACCATGTCGATCTATGACAACGTGGCCTCGGGATTGAAGCTGAACGGATTCCGCGACCGGCGCAAGCTGGATGAGATTGTGGAACATACGCTTCGCGTCTCGGCGCTGTGGGACGAAGTGAGGGATCACATCCACAAGAAATCGGGCGCCAGCCTATCCGGGGGCCAGCAACAGCGGCTGTGCATCGCGCGCGCACTGGCGGTCGAACCCGAGGTCCTGTTGATGGATGAACCCTGCTCCGCGCTGGATCCGATCTCGACGGGAAAGATCGAAGAGTTGATCTTCCAGCTCAAAGAGCGGTATACCATTGTGATCGTGACTCACAACATGCAGCAGGCGGCGCGCGTGGCCGAATTCACCGGGTTCTTCCTGCTGGGCAAGATGATCGAGTTCGACAAGACGGAAAAGATTTTTACCAAACCTTCCGACAAGCGGACGGAAGATTACATCACTGGAAGGTTCGGATAGCAGGGGTCTTCTCACCACGGAGACACAGAGACACGGAGAAGACCCGGCAAGGCATTGTTGGATACGTGGGCTCGGGGATGAACGGAGTTTTTCGACAGCAGGCGAACGAGATCGGCGAACGAGGATAATTTTTCCCCTCTGTGCCTCCGTGACTCCGTGGTGAGAAATCTGGGTGAGATAAGGAAGGGTAGCTTCGATGCGCACGCGCTTTCAGCTGGGGCTTGACGATTTGCGGCAGCGGTTGCTTCGCATGGGAGGGCTGGCGGAGCAAGCCGTCGACCGCGCTCGCCAGGCTTACGTCGAGCGTGACCTCACCCGCTGCCAGATGGTGCTGGAAGGCGAATCGGTGATCAACATGGCCGAGCGCGAGATTGATGAGGCCGCCTTCGACCTGCTCGCCATGCAGCAGCCCATGGCTGTGGATCTGCGCTTCATCCTGGCCGTCACCAAGATCAACTCCGATCTTGAGCGCGTAGGCGATCAGGCGGTCAACATCGCCGAACGCGTCATGGATATGGTGGAACTCCCCGCTGCCGACCTTCCGGTGGATATCGCGCGTATGGGCTCGGCGGTGAGCGCCATGGTTCGCCGCTCGCTGGAGGCATTCATCGAGGCCAAGGTCGAACTGGCGCAGGCGGTGCTGGAAATGGACAACGTCATTGACCGCATGCGCGACGACGCCTTCATCCAGTTGGTGAAGACAATGAACGAGCGTCCCGAGTTCGTGCGCCAGGCCCTGGATGCGCTGCTGGTGGCGCGCAATCTGGAGCGGGTTGCCGACCATGCCACCAACATCGCCGAAGATGTCATCTTTTGGGTGCAGGGTTCCGATGTGCGTCACAATGTGCACCCCGAGGCATCCGAAAGCCAGGAGTCAGAGCGGCCTTCGTCGCGAGCGTCGGGACTCTAGCGCGGTATCTGGCTGGATGGACGGGGGCCTCAATCGAATTACCCGAGCCGACCGCGTCTCTCAGTTGCGTCATCCCGAAGCGTGGTGTTGTTCACCAACCGCGCGAGGGATCTCCCTTTCACAAAGCGGTTGCACGGGAGATCCCTCGTCCCGCTGGTGAATGCGCGGGACTTCGGGATGACGCAGGGATGTGCGGGATTTCAGACTGAGGCACCACCCCGATAGGTGCTGGCGCTTTGACCGCCCACAGCAGATTGAATTACCCTCATCCCCTCTCGCTTTTGTGACCTATTTTCTTCGCTGGAGGCACCGTGAACCGCTTTTTTCGCCGTCATTCCGTTTTGTCATTCCGAGCGAAGCGAGGAAGCTGCTTTTTGCTTGTCCTTCTGACCGCGGCGACCCTCTCCGCCCAATCTACGTCCGGCGATCGCCCTCCCATCAACCTGCCCACCAGCAAGATGCTGACCGTCCCCACGCCTGGGCGTATTGGCGGCACCAACAGTTTTCCCGCCACAATGGTGCTCAGTCCTGACGGCCGCTATGCCGTTCTGCTGAACGACGGCTACGGCACGCAGGAGACGCTGGCGCACCAGTCCATCGCGGTCCTGGATCTAAAGACAAACCAGATTACGGATTATCCCGACGCGCGCTTTGGCGATGATGCGCACCAGAGCTTTTTCATCGGCCTGGTGTTCAGTTCCGATGGGAAACATCTCTATGCTTCTGTGGGATCGCTGACCGATCCTACCGGCACGAAGCCCGGCGATTTGGGGAACGGCATCGCGGTGTACAGCTTCAATGAAGGAAAAGTCGCGCCCGAGCGCTTTATGCCGATCGATCCGCAACCGCTAAGGCCGGGGAAAAAAGTCGCCGCCGGTCTGCAGAAGACCCGGCCGAATACTGCCATTCCCTATCCGGCCGGACTGGCGCTGGCGCGTAACCCACAGGGCAAGGACTGGCTCGTTGTTGCCGAGAATCTTGCCGACACCATCGCCGTGCTCAATCCGGACACCGGTAAGGTCATCGAGACCTTCGACGTAAGCACGCACGATCTGATCCCCTCGACTTTTCCCTACACCTGCGTCGTGAGCCACCTCGCCATTCGAGCCTGGTGCAGCCTGTGGAACAGCTCCCAGGTCGAGCAGATTGAATTGATTGGAGCGCGCATATCCCGCACCCTTCCTCTCCCGGGATCAAAAGATCCACTGGCTCCGACTTCTCATCCCACCGCGATGCTGCTGAGCCCGAACGAGAAGTTCCTGTACATTGCCCTTTCCAATGACGACATGGTTGCGGTGGTGGACACCGACACAGGGGGCTTTCTCGGTATGCTCACCCGAACCATGCGGGAGAAAGAACCGGTAGCTGGCATCTCGCCTACTGCCCTGGCCCTGTCGAACGATAACCAGTATCTCTTCGTCGCTTATTCGGCGATCAATGCCGTGGCGGTCTTCGACGTGACAAAATTCTTGGCGCAAAAGGGGCTCCACTCAGACGGCGATATCGGCTTGATTCCTACCGACTGGTACCCCAGCGCGCTTGCCGTTCACGGTGCCGACCTCCTCATCGCCACCGCCAAAGGCGAAGGCTCGCGCCCCAACAAAGACATGGGGAAGACGGTTTACGAAACCAAGCACAAAGATCATCCCTACATTCCCACGCTGCTCAAGGGGTCGATCGCCCGACTGAATATTCCCGACACCGTGAATCGCCTGGTCGATCTCACGAACATCGCTGAGCGAAATAATTTGTTTGACACCGATCCCGGCAAGATTTCTTTCGCCTCCGTCCAGAATCCCATCAAGCATGTCCTCTACGTCATCAAGGAAAACCGCACGTTCGATCAGATCCTCGGCGATCTGAAAGTTGGCGACGGCGATCCCTCGCTCACGCTCTACGGCGAGGACGTCACTCCCAACGAGCACAAACTGGCCAGGCAGTTCGGCGTGCTCGACAATTTCTACGACAGCGGAGAAGTCTCAGGTGACGGGCATCAGTGGTCCACTGCTGCCATCACTTCTGATTACAACGAGAAGACCTGGCAGATCGCCTACCGCGGCAAGGAACGCACCTACGATTTCCAGGGCCAGGTCGCCGACGAGTTTCCTCTGGATCACAATCAGCCGGACGTTGACGATCCTTCCACCGGATTTCTCTGGGACAATCTGGCGCGCAACCACGTGTCGTTCCGCGACTACGGCGAATTCGTGAATGCAGAGTGGTGCAACGAGAAACGTAAGGCTGCAAGTCCGAAGCAGGGAACGCCGTCAGGTCAGGAAGCGCGCTGCCCCCGGACCGAGGTCCAGCAGGGCGGCAGCCTTCCGCCGAACGTGGGTGATCCCCACGGCGGGCCCAGCCCTTGGCCGTGGGCGGTGCCGCTATTCAGCGAAGTGAAGCCGACCAAGGCCGCGTTGCGCGACCACTTCGATCCGCTTTTCCCGGATTTCAACACCGATTATCCGGACCAGCTTCGTGCCGATGAATTTCTGAACGAGTTCGGCGCCTACGTCCATGCGCGCGAAGCGAACGAAGGTCCGGAGTTTCAGCTGCCTTCGTTTGTCCTGCTGTACCTGCCCGACGACCACACCGGAGGCACGCGGCCCGGCCTGCCGCGTCCTGCCGCGTCTGTCGCCGATAACGACCTGGCGCTCGGGCGTGTGGTGGATGCGGTTTCGCATAGCCCCTACTGGGACGACACGGCGATCTTCGTCTTGGAGGATGATGCTCAGGACGGCGCCGACCACGTGGATGCGCATCGCTCCATCGCCTTCGTGGTCAGCAAATATTCTCCGGGATCGGCGGCGCAGCCTTACGTCGAGCATCGCTTCTACACCACGGTGAACCTGGTCCACACCATGGAGTCGCTGCTCGGCCTTCTGCCCATGAACCAGAATGATGCCTACGCGCCGGTCATGAGCCCGATATTTTCGGGAGCCGGCGATCAACCGCCGTACAACGCCGACTACCGCAATCTGAAGAATGGCCTGGTTTACGAGACCAACAAACGTGAAGCGCCGGGGGCAAAAATCTCGTCACGGATGGACTTCTCGCGCCCCGATGCCGCGCCCGCGGCCCAGTTGAATCGCGTGTTGTGGCAGGATCAGAGAGGATCAGCGCCCATGCCTGCGGCAAAGCACACGGTAATCCCTGCGGGTGGGGAGAACTAAGAAGTGCTTGGAATTCAGCAATAGAAGACTATTGATACGCCCGCGCAAGATCCCTCGCTTCGCCTCGCTCGCCCTCGGCTGAAGCCGAGGGTCTACCAGAAAGCGGCTTCGCTCGGGATGGCGCCGGTAGTTCGACCATCGTCAGGAACTCCTATCGCAAGGTCACGGCCTCTTTCAATGGCAGGTTCTGCGAAGAGCCACCCACCATAAAGGTGTACTCTCCCGGAAGCAACTGCCAACCGTCTTTCTCAACACTGAAGATGGAAAGATATTTCGCCGCCACTTCAACCGTGACTTCCTTGCTCTCTCCGGGATCAAGTTTGACTTTGCTCCAGCCCACCAGCCGCTTCGGCGGCTCCGCTGCCGCGGCTGGCAGGGAAGCATAGACTTCCGCGATTTCGGCTCCGGCGCGGCTTCCAGTATTCGTCACCGTGAAACTCACGCGTGGATTTTTCCCCACCGCCACCTTGAGATTCGCGTAAGAGTAAGTTGTGTAGGAAAGCCCGTAGCCGAAGGGGAAAAGCACCGGCTTATTTTCTGCGTCGTACCACTTGTAGCCGACTTTCACTCCCTCGTCGTAAGCGACCTGGAAAGCGGGCAAGCCCGCGGCAGTCCGCCTCCAGCCCTGGCTGTCGGCATCCGTGGTCTTCTTAGGCGGTTTGACAATGGTTAGATGCGGCAGGTCGGCTTCGCTCTTGGGGAAAGTCACCGGCAACTTCGCACTCGGGTTGACATCTCCGAAAAGTATGTTTGCGACCGCATTCGATCCCCGGCTGCCGCCATACCAGGCTTCCAGGATCGCGCTGACCTGATCCACCCACGGCATGGTCACCGGGCTCCCGGTTTCCAGAACCACGATCGTGCGCGGATTCGCCGCCGCCACCTTGGCAATCAAATCATCCTGATTTTCCGGGAGTGAGAGACTGCGCAAATCCATGTCCTCGCTCTCCCACTGGTAGGCAAAGACGATGGCCACGTCAGCTGTTTTTGCCAGGGCCGCAGCTGAGCCGGGATCGGAACCGGAGTTAAACTGAACCTGCGCGCCAGGAACTTTCGCGCGAATGGATTTCAGCGGAGAAGTCGGGAACCAGATGGGCACGCCCCATTCCGTTGCGCCCTGGCCCGGGGGCATGATCGCATTTCCTCCCGGAGGATCAACCTGCGCCGAACCGCCGCCGGAGATCATTCCCACGTCGGCGTGCGGCCCAATGACCGCGATGCTGTGAATTTCGGCATCGAGGGGAAGCTGCCCGTCATTCTTGAGCAGCACGGCGCTTTGCTCTTCCATCCTCTGCGCAATTTCCAGGCCGCCCTCGACATCGACCACGCTTTTCCGCGGCGGATCGTCAATCACGCCGCTGGCAAACATGGTCCACAAAATCCGGTGAACGTGCTCGTCGACTTCAGCCAGCGGCACCTGGCCGGATTCGACCGCCTTCTTCAAATCGTTGCCATAAAAAATCCACGCAGGTTCTTCGTGGTCCAGACCTGCGGCGGAGGCCTTGGCCGTGCTGTGCGTCGCTCCCCAATCCGAAACGACGAATCCTTTGAACTTCCAGTCTTTCTTCAGGACATCCGTCAGCAGGTATTTGTTCTCGCACGCATAAGCGCCGTTCACGCGGTTGTAGGAGCACATTACGGCGGCTGCGTTCGAGTCCTCGAGACCGATTTCGAAAGCGAGAAGATCGCTTTCGCGCCCGGCACGCTGGTCGATGTTCACATTCACGGCGGTGCGCCCGCTCTCCTGATCGTTGAAGGCGTAGTGCTTCAGGTCGCCGATCACATGCTGCGCCTGCTCGCCTTTCATCAGCGCGCCGACCATCTTGCCGGCCAGTATGGGATCTTCGCCGAGATATTCGAAGGTGCGGCCGTTGCGCGGTTCGCGCGTGATATCAACCCCTCCGCCCAGTGACATGTTGTAGCCCTGGGCGCGCAGTTCGCGGCCGATGAGCGCCCCGTAGGCGTAGGCGGCGTCCAGATCCCAGCTCGCCGCCGCGCCCACATTGGCGGGCAGCGCGGTCGAATAGCGGCCGTTCTCGCCACTCTTGCAGACGCCGTAGGCGGCGTCCGACATCTGTATGGCGGGAATGCCCAGACGCGGAATGCCGACCACATATCCCGCCCCTCCATTGGATTGTGCGGCCAACGGGCTCACTGGGCCGAGCCCCTCCATGCCCGTCCCGTGCAAAAGAGTGATTTTTTCGTCCAGCGTCATCTTCTTAACCACCAGGGAGGCGCGGTCGTCAGGCGACAGAGTGGGATTCATCCAGGGATGCGTCTGGCCGCCGGATTGTGGGAAGCAGGGAACGCTGCTGCAAGTTGCGATCGAGAACAGGACAGCATTTAGGAAGTAGTGCCTTATCTGGGTTCGCATGGTTCTAGCCTCGTGCCCGTGCATCTAGCAAAACGATAATGTAACAGTTTTCTTGCCTCTTTTCCGGAATACCGGTTCCCGCCGATTCCGGGTCTGTAACCGCTACCATCACGAGCCCCGGCAAGCGGACTCCGGACGCTTCACTTGGCCCGACCTTCTCGGTGGCCGTAAACTAAAGACGTGAAGATCGCGCTCGGACAAATCAATCCCACGGTCGGAGATTTCTCGGGCAACGCGGCCAAAATCATAGATTTTTCGCGGCGTGCCCGGGCTGCAGAAGCCGGGCTGGTTGTGTTTCCCGAACTCTCGGTGTGCGGCTACCCGCCGCGCGATCTGGTTGAGCGGTCGTCGTTCGTGGCCCGGAACCAGGAGACGGTCGAGCGCATCGCGGCTGAGACGCGCGGCATCGCCGTCATCTGCGGTCTGGTCACGCCGGCTCGCTCCGACACCGGGAAGTCGGTCATGAATTCCGCAGCCTGGCTCCTGGAGGGCAAGGTCGCGTTCGTGCAATCGAAGATGTTGCTGCCTACCTACGACGTCTTCGATGAAATGCGCAACTTCGCTCCCGCCAAGAGTCAGGAACTTTTCTCCTTCTGCGGCAAGCGCATGGCACTCACCATTTGCGAGGATGCCTGGAACGACAAGCAGTTTTGGAGCCGGCGGATGTATGCGTCGGATCCCGTGGCGTCCCTCATGCAGGCGGGTGGAAATTTTCTGCTCAATATCTCAGGTTCCCCGTTCTGGATTGGCAAGCGCGAACTCCGCCGCGACATGCTGGCCAGCATCGCGCGCCAGCACAAAGTTCCGGTGGCTTTCGTCAACCAGGTCGGCGGTAACGACAGTCTGGTGTTTGACGGATCGAGCCTGGTTCTTAACCCGGAAGGTCAGGTCGTTGCCCAGGGCCGGTCCTTCGAAGAAGATCTGATCTATTTCGATTCCAGCAGCCTGTCGGGTGAAATGCACGACCAGATTGCGGGCGACGACGCCAGCGTTTACACCGCGCTGGTGCTGGGCACCCGCGATTACATGCGCAAGTGCGGATTTCGGCAGGCCATCGTCGGACTGAGCGGGGGCATTGATTCGGCGCTGACCGCCGTCATTGCCGCCGATGCGGTCGGGCCGGAAAACGTCATCGGCGTCGGCATGCCGGGACCGTACTCGTCGCGGGGTTCGATCGAAGACGCCCGTGCCCTGGCGCAAAATCTGGGCATCCGTTTCGAATTGCTTTCCATCAATCCTGCTTACGAAGCTTATCGTCAGACCTTGCAGGGCATCTTCGCCGGGCAGAAAGAAGACGTGACCGAGGAGAACATCCAGTCTCGGGCGCGGGGAACGTTGTTGATGGCGCTGTCGAACAAGCTGGGCGCGATCGTCCTTTCTACCGGCAACAAGAGCGAACTGGGCGTCGGCTACTGCACGCTATACGGAGACATGGTCGGCGGGCTGGCGGTGATTTCCGATGTTCCAAAAACGCTGGTCTATCGCTTAAGCCGCTACGTGAACTCGCGTCGGCCGGTGATCCCGCAGGCCACGCTGGAAAAACCTCCGTCCGCCGAACTTCGCCCCGATCAGAAGGACAGCGATTCGCTTCCGCCCTACGAAATCCTCGACGCGGTGCTCGAAGATTACGTGGAGGATTCGCACTCGGCCGAGCGCATCGCGGCCGATCGTGGTTTCGATATCGAAACCGTGCGGCGCGTCATCCGCATGGTGGACCGGGCCGAATACAAGCGCCAGCAGGCAGCTCCGGGCCTTAAGATTTCTCCCAAGGCCTTTGGCTACGGGCGCCGCGTTCCCATTGCCACGAAGGGCGAGACGTGAACTTCCTGATCTGATGTATCCTGAAAGGCCGCTTTTCTGAAACCTCGAAATTGAAAGGGACCATGCGTATCCTCTTGAACTCGATTTGTGTTCTGATCCTGGCCGGCAGCCTCGCCGCAGCCCAAACCACCGCCGCGAAGGTAACACCGGGCAAGCCCGCGGCCTCGCCCGCCGCCGGCGATGCCGCGGTCAATCTTCCGACGGAGGCCACGGTCGATTCCTTTTTGCAGCAGACCTTCGGCTACCAGCCAGATCTCACCTGGAGGATCTCCGGCATCCGGCCTGCCGGCGTGGCAGGATTGGCGGAGGTCACGGTCGTTCTCGCCACCCAGCAAGGACAGCAGCTGAGCCGCTTCTACGTTGCTCCCGACGGGGAGCACGCCCTCACCGGCGACATTATCCCCTTCGGTGCCCGGCCGTTTGATCCCGCGATGAAGATTCTTGAGAAGGGGATCACCGGTCCTCAGCGCGGCCCCAAGGATGCCCCGGTCATCATCGTGGAATTCGGCGACTTGCAATGTCCAGCCTGCAAAAGGGCGCAGCCGGAGATCGAAGCGCTGGTCGCCGCTGAACCCAATGCGCGCTTTGTGTTTCAAAATTTTCCCCTGGGGCAAGTGCACAACTGGGCAGTCAAGGCCGCGGATTACGCCGACTGTGTGGGCCGCGCCTCGAGCGATGCCTTTTGGAAGTTCATCGCGAAGACGTATGAGACGCAATCCGACATTACTGCCGAAAACGTGGACGAGAAGCTTACCGCCATCGCCGACGGAGCCGGCGTCAAGGGTGCCGACATTGCCGCCTGCGCGGCTAAGCCCGAGACCAAGGCGCACGTGGATGCCTCGATCGAGCTGGGCAAAGCCGTGGATGTGACCAGCACACCCACCCTTTTCATCAACGGCAGAAAAGTCGCAAGCTTCGATCCACAGATGAAAGAGCTGTACAAGAGCCTGGTCGAGTTCGCGGCGAAACAACCGAAGTGAGCGCGGCTTCCGGCTTTGAGGTCCCGGCTCCCGGAAGAACCAGGGCAGCAAGCCTCCGCGCTGCGCCCATGAAAGGCAAAGCCGGCGGGGCCGAGGAAAGCCCGTCCTAGTTCTGGCTCATCCAGATCTCTGGGGTTATCCGATTAATATCTGCCAGGATGTGGGGCGTGATGACAATCATGAGCTCGTCCGAGTCCTCTTCCTTGGTGTTATTGACCATCGCCTGATTCAGGCCCGGAAGGAACCCGAGGCCGGGAATTCCGCTCAAGGCGAGTGAGTCCGTCCGCGAAATTGCGCCCGCCACGACGGCCGGCTCGCCATCCTTCAGGTTGATGCTTGCCTGGTATTCCCGGTTCGACATGATGGGGACTCCGTTGTTGGACTGACCGGTGAGCGAACGCACCTCGATGTCGAGTTGCAGGCTGACGCTGCCATCGCCGTGCACCGCGGGTTTGACCTTCATGTTCAACCCGATATCTTCGTAGCTCACGGAAGGGAACGGCGCGATGTAGCTCTGGTTTCCCAGAACCTGCGAGATCTGCGGCGAGTTGTAAATGGGCGCGTAGCTGGCATTCTGGATGGGATAACGCTCCCCCACGTGGAAGGTGGCGTCGCTGCCCTGGTCGGCGCGTAAGGTCATGTGCTCCAGACTGCGGGCCCAGGATTCGTTGACCGAAAGGGCTGCGGCCAGATGGTCAAGGCTGAGACCCATGAAAGTCAGTCCGCCGCCGAAGGTGGCCAGCGGCTGGCTGAAGATGGAGTTCTGCTGCCCTTCCAGCTGGGCAAGAAGACCCGAGAGCGCTGAACTGCCCGCCTGGTTGATGCCGCCGGAGGAAATGAGCTGGTTGATGAGTTGCTGGATGTTCTGTCCGGCCAGCCCCGCCAGCGCCGCTGCAGGAATGTTGTAGAGGTTAAACGCGTTGGGAACGTGCACCCCGATGTTGCGCGTGAGCTGGTGGCTGATCTGAAAGATGCGCACATCGAGCCCCACTTGCGGCCGCCCATTTCTGAGCTGCTCCATCAACTGGCTGCAGGCTTTCAGAATCGGCTGCGGCCCGCGTACCTCCAGCGTATCCGCGGTCTGCCCCGGGCTGACGAAACGCAGATCGAACAGGACGCGCAAGGTGTTCACCACCTCACTCGCTTCCTGCGGAGTGGAATGCGAGGGCAGAGTGAAGGTCTGGAGTGACATGCGGTCAAACTGCTTGTGATTTTCAGGATTGTCGGCCGCGACCAGAAGCTGGCGCGTGTCGAGCGCTGCCCACATGGTTTTGCTGATCTCACAGGCCAGTTTCAGAGCGGTGAAGAAGTCCACGTCCTCCACATTGAAGCGCACTTGCCGGTTCTGCACCGAATCGTCAAACTGCACCGTCACTCCGTAGGCGGGAGCCAACTGGGCGAAGAGGCTGCGCACGTCCCCGGTGAAGTGGAAGGTGGCGCGGTCGTCCCGCGGCTGGATGTGAATTTCGCCCGCATCCGCCAGCTGAACCGGCAAAACTGCCGGCGCATCCGCTGCCTCCTCGCGGACCGCTTCTTTGAACCTCTCCTGCACAAATTGGTTCTCCGGGTCAAGGTCGAGCGCGGCGCGGAATTCTTCCGCAGCCCGCGCACGCAGGTTCTCGAGCAACAGGACGTTGCCGCGCTCCACGTGGTTGAATACCAGCTTGGCCTTCACCAGTTCGCGCGCCGTCAGAAATTGCGGATTCTGCGGCACCAGCCGCGCAGCATTATCGAACTCCGAGTACGCCTCCTCCAGTTGCTTGCGATCCGCGAGCTTCCGCCCGCGGTTGAAAGCGCTGCGGGCTTCCTTGATCTGGCTCTTGGTGGCGATACAGTTGACTCCGCCCGGAATTCCATTGCCGCAGGAAATGGGCTGATCCGGCGCAGGATCGTTCCCAGCAGCGAAGGCAGGCGCCGCCAGCATAGCCGTGAGAAGTCCCGTCGCGATGATCAAAACTGTCCGCCGCATTTTGTCGTTTAATTCAGATGGTCTAATTCCAGTCGTCTGATTCTAGCCTGCTTTCCGAAGTTCGGGGACGCTAACCGGTCCTCGTACCTTCTGGTTCAACGGGGCTGAAGCTGGAAGCCGGCCCTTCAAGAGAACGAGTGGTTGGCCTGGGCTTGCATGCACTAAAGTTCGGTGGGACCCAGTCTGGTGCTCCTTACCCGCCGCGAGGGAACATCCGAAGCACCGTCTCTACGACAGCATCAACCGCTCGATCGAGCGCGCCTTACCGGTGACCTCGTCGACGTCTATCACCACGGCGCAGAGGCGCACATCGCCCGTGGCGGGCTCGAAGCGGACCGGCATGCCCTTCAGAAACTTGCCCACCACCAGCTCTTTCTGGACGCCGATCACGCCGTCGTAAGGTCCGGTCATTCCCACATCAGTGATATAAGCAGTGCCTTTGGGCAGAACGCGCTCATCGGCTGTCGGCACGTGCGTATGCGTGCCGATGACCGCGGTTACGCGTCCGTCGAGATACCAGCCGAGCGAAATCTTCTCCGAGGTGGCTTCCGCGTGCATGTCAACCACGATCACCTTGGCCTGGATCTTCGCGAGGAGCTGGTCGGCGGTGCGGAAGGGGTCGTCGTTCGCGGCCATGAAGATCCGCCCCTGCAGGTTGATCACCGCATAAGGGACTTTTCCTTTCGCGCCCTCATACACGCCCCATCCCGGCATGTCGGCCGGATAGTTCGCCGGGCGCAGCACCCTTCGCGCGGGCCCGCGGCCGTTGCCCTCAAGCGCTTGGAAGTAGTCCACGATCTCGCGCTTGTCCCAGATGTGGTTGCCGGTAGTGATGACGTCGATGTTCAGTTCAAACAGATCTTCCGCCAGCGCCGGAGTAATTCCGAATCCGGCGGCCGCGTTCTCGCCGTTGGCAATGATCAATTCAATGCCGTGATCGCGAGCGATTCCCGGCAGTCGTTCCTTGACGATGTTGCGCCCCGGGCGCCCAAAAATGTCGCCGATGAACAAAATTCGCATCTGTTAGCGCCAGCGTCTCGCCGGCCTGCCAAACGTTCGATGGTAACACGCGACGTTTGCTCAGCGTGGGTGCTGGATCGAGCCGCGGTCCGCCGTCTGCACGCTCGTCGCTCCGTCCTCCGGCACAAGTTCCGCCGTGCGCAGAAAATCATAATTTCCGGCGGGGTTCAGTTTCAGGTTGCGCACCCGGTGCGTGTGCACGATCACGTTGTCGAGGTACCACAAATCGATGTATGGCAGGTCCTCGGCCAGGACGCGCTGCACTTCGGCGTAAAGCGGCTTGCGCAACGCCGGATCAACCTCGCGCCGCGCCCGGTCAATGAGTTCGTCCACCTTGGGATTGGAATAGAACCCGCGGTTGGCGCCGTTGGGCGGAAATTTCGCCGAGTGGAAGACATATTCGAAAATGTCCGGGTCCTCGTTGCCGCCGATCCAGCGCAACCCGTACATCTGAAACGCGCCGTGAATTACGTCAGAGAAAAACGTGGCTGATTCGAAGCTGCGGATATCAAGCACGATCCCCACTTGGCGCAACTGCTGCTGCATGACGGCCACCATCATGCGCGTGTTCGCGTCCAGTGAGGTCTTCATGATGATGTGGAAACGCACGCCGTTCACCGCCGCGTAGCCGGCGGCATCGAGCAGACGATTGGCCTTCTCTGGATCGTGCCCGTAAGCGGGCACATCTCCGTCATACGCCCAACTTTGCGGCGGCAGAATGCTGCGTGCCAGTTCTGCCTGCCCGCGCCACAGGTAGTCGATCATCGCCTGCCGGTCTAGTGCGTACGCAATGGCCTGGCGCACGCGCGCGTCTTGCAGAATGGGAGCTCGCAGATTGAATGCCAGATATGCCAGCCGCGTTCCCGGTCCGCGTTCGACCGCAAGCGTTGGCTCGCGGCTGAGAGCGAGAACCGTATCCGGAGTGAGCGAATTGATGGCCACGTCTCCGCTGCCCTTACGCAGTTCCAGAGCCTGCGTAGTTTCATCCGGGACCACGGCGAAGCGCACGCGCGCGAGCTTGGCCTTCTCGCCCCAGTAGTCGTCGTTGCGTTCCAGAATAATTTCGCGGTCGGTTTCCGCGCTGACGAACTTGAACGGCCCCGAGCCGACCGGATTCCGCGTCATTTCATCCAGACTTCCGTAGGGAACGATCCCCATGGCGCCGTCCGAAAGGTTCCACAACAACGGTGAGTCCGGTTCTTTGAGATGAAATATGACGGTGGCGTCATCCGGCGCATCCACGTGGTCAACAAACCGATAGTTGGCCGCCTTGGTGCTGAGAATCTTGCCTTCAAGCAGTGAATCGAAAGTCCACTTTACGTCGCGCGCGGTCAGCGGACGGCCGTCTTGAAACTTCACGCCGCGATGAAGATGAAAGACATAGGTCAGCGGATCGGGAATCTCCCAGCGCTCGGCCAGTCCGGGGGCGACATCCAAATTGTCCCCCCGCGACAGCAGGTCGTCGAAGATCAAACCATCGATTCGCTCCGACCACGCATCGATGCCGACCCGCGGATCGAGATTTGTCGGGCTCGCCTCAATGATCATCACCAGCGTGCTGGGGTCTGGTTTAGAGGAGCAGGAGAGCAGGGAAAAGATGGCGGCAAAACAGAAGACCATGCGTGCGAGGGCGCATCGGAACCCAGACCGCGGACCCCGGGCCTCAGACCTCATAAGTCGATGTCCGAAGTCCGAAGTCTGAGGTCCGACGTCTGAGGTCCGTTGTTTATGCATACGAAATCTTCCCCAGAATTGCCGCGCGCTTCGCTCCCGTAGCCGAGGCCACGTTCGAGGGCCGCCGGCTCCACGTCTCGTAAGCCAGCACGGCAAACGCTGCTGCCTCTTTCGCTTCGGAAGGCAGGCCAAATTCGTCGGCCAATTTCATTTCGATTCCAAGCGGCGCCAGAGATGCTGCGAGCATCCTCATCAAAGTGGCGTTCCGCGCTCCTCCGCCGGAAAGAATCATTTCGCCAAAAGAACTTCTGGCGCCTAAGCCTGGCCGGCCGGTCACCAAACTCCGCACCGCATCGGCAATCGAGCGCGCAGTCAGAGCTGTAACGGTCGCGACTACGTCCTGTTTCCGCGCGCGCGCGCAACGGCGCAGGAAGTCGCGAACAAATTCGCGGCCAAATTCCTCGCGCCCAGTCGTCTTCGGAGGCTGCGCCCGGAAGAACCTCTGCTGCAATACTCGCTCGAGAACCGGCTCCAGCACCGTTCCTGAAGCCGCAATTCTGCCTCCGCGATCGTAAGGCCGCCCAAATAGCTTCTCAGTCACCGCGTCGATCACCATATTTCCAGGGCCGGTGTCGAAGGCAACGATGTCGCTGGCGTGCGCCCCGGCAGGAATGGCCGTAAGATTGGCGATCCCGCCAATGTTTTGCACGATGCGGCCGATCTTGGAGTCATGAAAGAGAAGGTAATCGAGATAAGGGACCAGCGGCGCGCCCTTGCCGCCTGCCGCCATGTCTGCCGGACGAAAATCCGAAACCACGGGCACGCCGACGCGTGCCGCTATGATCGCGGCTTCGCCTGTCTGCCAGGTCGCGGCGACCTTCTTCGTCAGAAAAAGTGTTGGATCGCCCTGATGGTAAAGCGTCTGCCCGTGGCAGCCTACCAACTCGGCCTTTGCCCCAAGCTTTTGCTGGGTGGCCAGCACCGCCTCGGCATAGAGTTCGCCCAGAACGAAGTTGAGCCGGGCCAAGTCGGCGACGCGGGCCCTTTCCGCATTCATCGCCGCAAGCACGGCTGCACGGACTCTTAGTGGGTACGGATATTCCGCGTGGCCTAGCAATTTGATCGTGTGGGGCGGACACTCCTGTCCGCCGGCGCCCGTAGCCGCGACACATCCTGCCGAGGAGCGCGCCTCATCCCTCTCGCCGATCTCGACCAGCGCTACATTAATGCCGTCGGCCGACGTTCCGCTCATCACTCCGGCTACGATCATTTTCCTGTCCGCATGCCAACCCCTCAGGGGCTAAAGCCCAGCGTTTATGCCGCCCTTGGCGGCCCGGCTGAAGCCGGGCCCTACCCAAAACCTATTTGTGAAATCAGTTCTACGCACTGCCATGGCGTCACAGCGCCGCCTTCTCCAGCCTCACCTGCTCGTCAAACTCCCACAAACGCCGCGTTAACCTCTGGACCCTCGCCGGCGACGGAGCCCGTGTGGCGCGCCCGCCCGCGTGCAGGATTCTCGCCCACTTTTTCTTGCATGCCCGCACGCGCCGCGCTGCTTCCGCCGCGCGACGGGCAAATTTCTCATCGCGCTCAACAGTCCTGACGAACTCTTCGCACGCTTGCGTGACGAATTCCTCGTGGTGGCAGATGAGGCACGAATCTCCACCCGCCCGAATAAACTCCACCGCTGCTTGCCCGACCGACGCCTCCCCTCGTACTCCGCCCATTTCCAGATCATCGGACACGATGAGACCGCGATACCTGATCTGCTGGCGCAGGATGTCGGTGATCCAAGTCTTCGACAGCGACGCCGGAGTCTTTTCTTTCGTGACCTGCGGATACGCCGCATGCGAAATCATTACGAACGGCAGCTGGGCGTGAAGCACCCGGTAGGGAAGCAGATCCTCGGCCCACAATTGCTGCAGCGGTTTATCGATCACCGGCAGCTCGTGATGGCTGTCAAGCCTGCCCTCGCCCAAACCGGGGAAATGCTTGCCGCATCCCAGAACCTTCGCCGTCCGGAGTCCGGCAAGAAACTCGCGCGCATAGCGAATCGTCTCGCGAGGATTCGAAGAGACCGTCCGCGAGCCCATTACGCTGCGCGAAGCCGCGAACGCCAGATCAAGCACCGGGGCGAAGTCTACGTTGAATCCAAAAGTGCGGCAGTTCTCGCCGAGGATTTGTCCGTGCTTGCGGAATAGCCTGCGGTCGGCGGTCGCGAACACATCCGCGGCCGAAGGCGTCGGCTCCAGGGCGTCGCGCAAACGATCCACGGGCCCGCCCTCAAGATCCACGCAGGTGAACAGCCGTGTGGCGACACACTTCTGACATTCAGCCAGCAGCCGCCACGTCTGTGGCGCGCTGCGAATATTCCGCGCGAACAGGATCACGCCCGCCGGCTGCACCCGCCTAAGCAGGGAAGCGAGCCGCGGCGTCATCTCTGTGCCGTCGAAGCCAATGATCAAAAGCTGGCCAAGGTTCCTCGAATGCGCTAAGGAGTCAGTCAGGGTCACCCCCTTGCGGCTCGGAAGGAGGAGCCCAGTGAACCACAGACTTGAACCACTGGGCAATTGCCACCAGGAAGATGGCAAGTGCGATCTGCCTCGCAGCCGATCCGGCTATAACGGCAGCATGTCGTGCGACTGAGGGCACATGAAAAACACTCAGGACGGCACTCCGGACCAAATCGGCTCCTACCAGGAGGAATGCAGTTCTTACGGAAGTCTTCGGAAACCGGAATGCCAGCATAAAACAGTAAGCGGCAGCGATGGGCGTGAAGACCTTAATAAGAATGCTAAGAAAGTCTCTGTGGACGGGGTGCTCTCCGGCAATCTGGCCATACAGCACGTTATGAATCTCCCCGGCGAGCAGCAGGCCACAGACGACAAAAAGCGCTCCCACTTCGAGTGTCGTGATCCAATCGCTTTCCACGGTAATCTGCCCAATCCGCGGGGATCGCATTGTAGGCTCCTTGCTCATTAGATTTCCTTCTTCAACTCCGCCAACAGATTCAGCGCTTCCAGCGGCGTCAGGCGATTCAAATCCACTTCGCGTAGCTTGTCGAGCACCGGCTGCGACAGCGGCGTGAAAATCGTCAACTGCGCCGGCGGCGGAGTCGCTCCTGGAGACAAATGTGCCGTGGCCTGCTGCTCCGCGAATTCATGTTCCAATAAGACCTCGCGCGCCCGCGTGACCACTTCCTGCGGCAATCCCGCCAGCTTGGCGACTTCAATCCCATAACTCCGGTCGGCCGCACCCGGCTCGACTTTCCGCAAGAAGACAATTCCGCCGCCGGTTTCCTTCACCGAGACGTGATAGTTCTTGACCCCGGAAAGCTGCTCGGCCAGTTCCGTCAATTCGAAATAATGCGTCGCAAATAGAGTTTTCGCCCGCACCCGCGCGTGCAGATATTCGACCGCCGCCCAGGCGATCGCCAGGCCATCGTAAGTAGCCGTGCCACGGCCGACTTCATCCAGCAGGATCAACGATCGCGGCGTCGCCGTGTGCAGGATCGCCGCCGTCTCCGTCATTTCGACCATGAAAGTCGAGCGGCCACGCGCCAGATTGTCGCTCGCGCCAATGCGCGTGAACACCCGGTCCACCACGCTCAACCGGGCCGAGCGCGCCGCCACGAACGATCCCATCTGCGCCAGAATCACGATCAGCGCCGTCTGCCGCAGATAGGTCGATTTGCCGCCCATGTTGGGGCCGGTCAAAAGCAGAATGTTGTCGGTCGTGCCGTTCATATACAGATCATTTGGCACGAAACGCTCCGTGCCCCCGGCCATTTCCTGCTGCTCAATCACTGGATGCCGGCCCTCAATAATTTCGATATCGCCGCCATCCCCCGAAGCCAACAACTCAGGCCGGCAGTAGTTGCGCAGCGCGGCAATATGCGCCAGCGACGCCAGCACGTCTACTTCCGCCAGCGCCAGCGCGGTGTGCCGGATCCGCCTGGCCTCGGCCGCGATCGCCGTTCGCAACTCGGTGAAGAGCCGCCGCTCGATTTCGACGATCTTTTCCTGCGCATCCAGAATCTTGACTTCGTACTCTTTCAGTTCTGGTGTAGTAAAGCGCTCGGCTCCAACCAGAGTCTGCTTGCGTTCGTATTCCGGCGGCGCCAGGTGCAGGTTGGATTTGGAGACCTCGATGTAATAGCCGAAGATGGAGTTGAATTTCACTTTCAGCGACGTGATGCCGGTGCGCCCGCGCTCGCGCTGCTCGATCTGCGCCAGAACCTGTTTGCTGTTGCGCGAAAGTTCCCGCAGTTCGTCGAGATCACGATCCACGCCCGCGGCGATCACCCCGCCATCGGCAAAGGTCAGCGGTGGCTCAGGCACAATCGTCGTGACGATCCGTTCCGTCAAGTCGCGCAACTCGTCGAGCGATGCATGCAAAGCTTTTAACCGCTCCGCAGCCAGCCGTCCCAGCGCGGCCTTCACCGCCGGAATTCTCGCCAGCGACGCCGCCAGCGCCAGTACGTCCCGCGGATTGGCGGTCTCCAGCGTAACCCGGCTCAGCAGCCGTTCCAGATCGAGCACGCCGTCGAGCGCGCGACGTAGCTCTTCGCGCGCGACGATATCCTTTACGCCCGCTGCCACGGCATCCAACCGGCCATTGATTTCGCCCATGTCGAGCGACGGCCGCAGCAGCCATGCCCGCAGCAACCGCTTGCCCATGGGCGTGACCGCAGCATCGATCGAGCGAATTAAAGTCACGCCTGCGTCTGCTCCGGCAAACAGCGGCTCGATCAGTTCCAAATTCCGCACCGTGACCGCGTCCAGCACCAGGCAGTTCTGCCGCTCATACCATCCGATGCGGTCAATGTGGTCGAGCGAGCCGCGCTGGGTCGAGCGCACGTAGTACAGAATCGCGCCCGCGGCCGAGGCGGCCGCCGTCTTGCCTGCCAGGCCAAATCCTTCCAGCGACAGAACGCCGAAATGATTCTCCAGCAGAGGAATGGCATGATCGGGCGCGAAGATCCAGTCGTCCAGTGGAGTCTCGGTGCAGTGGAAAAGACCATGTGGGGACGGCCGCCCTCGGCCGTCCTGGCGAGCGAAGCTCGCCAGCTCTTCCTGAGACATGTCCGCTCGATGAGGCATACCTCGTTCAAACAGCGGCGCCGCCGACCCGTACAGCAATTCCTTCGGCCGCAACTGCTCCAGTTCTTCCTGCACCCGCCGCAGCGCCCCGTCGCCGGAGAATTCGGTCGCCCGAAAATCTCCCGTGGATAAATCCAGGGCCGCGAATCCGACGCGGTCTCCCACTTCGGCCAGCGCCGCCAGAAAATTGTTTTCCTCCGATCCCAGCGACGAATCGGCTGCCGTCCCCGGCGTGACCACCCGCGTCACTTCCCGCCGCACCAGCTTCTTGGCCAGGCGCGGATCCTCCATCTGTTCGCAGATCGCAACCTTGAAGCCCTTACGGATTAGCTTGCCGATGTAGCCTTCCGCCGCGTGATAGGGCACGCCGCACATGGGTACGGCGATGCCTTTCTCCTTGTTGCGGGAAGTCAGAGTGATCTGCAGCTCCTTGGCTGCGACGATGGCATCGTCAAAAAACAGTTCGTAGAAGTCGCCCAGGCGGAAAAACACGAGCGCCGTGGGATGCTCTTTCTTGACCGCGGCATATTGCCGCATCAGCGGAGTGGACGGCTCGCTCATCTGGGCGGGACTGCGCGGATTATAACAAAGCGCTGGGGATGGCCTTTTACGGCATCTCTCACCACTGACCCGGAAATCGCGGTTGACTCCGGTTCTCTGCGGTGTTCTCCTTGAGTGTGGAACTTCGTAAAGATCCCATCACTCGCTCCTGGGTCATCACCGGAGATGATCTGTCGGAAAGCGCACCGCGTCCGGAATCGGCCTGCCGTTTTTGCCCGGGCAGCGCTCATTCCACGCATGTCATTGCGGCAACGCCCAACCACCCGGGCGCGGCCTGGGCCGCGCGCGCCGTGGTGCATCCCGCGCCGCTCTATCGCATCGAGGGCGAACCCGGCCGCCGTGGCGATGGCCTCTACGACTGCATGCACTCCGTGGGGGCGCATGAAGTGCTGGTCGAAAACCCGCGCCACGACCGGCATCTGTGGAACGCCAGCGACGAGGAAATCGGGCATTTCCTCCACCTCGCTGCCGAACGCATTCTCGACCTGAAGCGCGATCCGCGCATCAAGTACGTCAGCCTGTTCAAGGACTACGGCAAGAACGCCGGCCAGGAATTCAGCCATCCCACATCTCAAATCACCGCGACCCTGTTCGTCCCGCGGCGCGTGCTCTACGAGTTGCGCGCCGGCCGCGACTATTTCATCAGCAAGGAGCGCTGTGTCTTTTGCGATATTATCCAGCAGGAAGAACGCCAGGCGCTGCGCGTCGTGGAAGCGCGGGGCGATTATGTGGCGCTCTGCCCGTTTGCCCCGAGAGTCCCTTACGAGATCTGGATTCTGCCCCGCTGTCACGACTCCTCTTTCGAGCGGGCAGGGTTGAGCCGGCCGGGATTGCGCATGAACCTGGCCGCTCTGCTGCGCCGCACCCTGCAGCGCGTCCGTGCCATTACCGAGGATTTTCATCTCGTGCTGCACACTTCCCCCAGCAGCCTGCATCCCTCGAAGAATCTCGGCTACTGGAAAACCATTGACGACGACTACCACTGGCACATCGAGATTCTCCCCGTCGTGCAATCCAAGGCGCGCTCCTACACCTTCAAGGAGGTGTACTATTCGCCGGTCAGTTCCGAGACGGCGGTGAAGCAGTTGCGCGAAGCGAAGATCGATGGCTAAGAAAAGCTCGCGTAGGGACAGCCGCCCTCGGCTGTCCGGCCGGGCGAAGCCCGGCAGTCGCAACTGCATCGGACAGAGCAGCGATCGGGATCGCTGGGTGAACTTTCTTCCTGCTACAATCCCTCCCGTCAGGAGACTCCCCGTGAAACGTTGGCTCTGTTGCACTCTTCTCCTTGCCACTTGCTTCGCCCAGATCGCAGCCCCAAGCCCATCCGCCGGCAAACAGAAAGTCCTGTGGCAGAAGCTTGAAGCCAGCATTCAGCAGGTGGACCAGCACCTCGACGGCGTCATGGGCGTCGCGATTGAAGACCTCACCACCGGTGATCATTCCTTCCTGCATGAAGACGAGGTCTTTGCCCAAGCCAGTTCGATCAAGATCACAGTCCTAGCCGGCCTTTATCTGCAAGCCGAGCAAGGCAAGCTGAAGCTCACTGATCTCTACACGGTGCAGTCGTCTGATCTCGTTCCCGACAGCTACATCATGAACGGGCTCACGCCCGGCGTTACCCGCGTTACGCTGCGCGATCTCGCCACCATGATGGTTGCGGTCAGCGACAACTCCGCCACCAACGTCCTGATTGATCGCGTCGGCATGCCGAACGTCAATGCCATGCTCGATTCGCTCGGCCTCACGCACACGCGCCTGCGCCGGAAAATGATGGACCTCGAAGCCGCGAAGCAGGGCCGCGAAAATATTTCTACCCCGCGCGAGATGATGACGCTGCTCGACGCCATCTATCACGGCAAAGTGATGAACAAAGACTCGACAGCAGATTTTTTCAAAGTCCTGAGCACGAACAAGGATTCCTGGATTCCCCGCGACTTGCCCGCCGATCTGAAGATTGCCAACAAGCCGGGCGCGCTCGAAGCCGTGCGCAACGATTCCGGCGTCGTCTTCGTCGAGGGCCGTCCTTATGTGATCTCGGTGATGACGGCGTTCCTCGGCAACGAGCGCGACGGGGAAGAAGCGATCAGCAAGATATCGCTCGAGGCGTGGCGCATGTTCGACCGTCTCAGCCGCGCCACCGAGTACGGAAGAGTCGTCTCGCCCGGAAACGGCACCCGGTAGCTCGATGGTGTGGGGCGGGCGCTCTCGCCCGCCGCCGTAAATACAGCCTGGCCAATGGTCGTCATCCCGAGCGAAGCCGTTTTTCCGGCGGAGCGAGGGATCTCCCACGCATAGAGCCGTTGTACGGGGAGATCCCTCGTCCCGCTGGTGAGGACGCGGGACTTCGGGATGACGCCGAGCACTCGCCTGACACGCCGCCTATAGTGAGCCCGCCCCCGTCCCTCGCGCCGGAGCAACTTGCTGGCGCAGAAACTGCAGGGCAGCTTTGGCTTCGAGGGGCTGCGAGAAGTAGTATCCCTGCCCGAATTCGCATCCCAATTCGCTGAGCCGCTCGAGTTGCCGCGCCGTCTCGATGCCCTCGGCAATCACTTTCAGGTTGATCTTGTGGGCCAGAGTAATGAACACCTCGATCATGTCCGAAGCGGCGCGATCGCTCTGCATGTCGCGGATCAGAGACCGGTCGATTTTGAGCGCATCCACCGGGAACTGCCACAGGCCGCGCAGCGACGCCGAGCCCACGCCAAAATCGTCGAGCACCACACCCACTCCCAGGTGCTTGAGATGCGAGAGCACGGTGACCGTGAGTTTGGGGTCAGCCGCGGCCACGCTCTCGGTCATCTCCAACTGCAGCTGCGAAGGATTGATGCCCGTTTCCCGCAGCGCATCCTGCAGATCGGTGGCCAGCCGGGCATCAGCAAACTGCCGCGCCGAAACGTTCACCGTAATGTTCATCGGCTGCCCGGACGCGTTGTTCACTTCCCACTCCCGCAATTGGCGGCAGGCCTGCAGGATCAGCCAGTGCCCGATGGAGACCATGAGCCCGCTGTCCTCAGCCGCCTCGATGAAGCGGTAGGGGGAAATCAACCCTTGTGTGGGATGGTCCCAGCGCAGCAAGGCCTCGAAGCTCACCACCCGCCGCGTGTCCAGTTGCACCACCGGCTGGTAGTAGATGCGGAACTGGCGCGCGGCGATCGCGTTTCGCAAATCCGCTTCCAGACGCAGGCGGCCCTCGGCGCGCATGTGCATGACTTCGTCAAAAACCTCGCAGCGCGACCCGCCCAGCGCTTTGGCGCGGCGCATGGCTGCGTCCGCATCTTTCAACAATTCTTCCGGCTGGCCGTGTCCCGGCACGCTCAGGGCAATGCCTACGCTCAGTGCGGCCCGCACTTCCCGCGGTCCGACGAATAGCGGCTCGGCCACCCCGGCTTGGATTCTTTTCGCGATGCGCAGCGCGTCGCTGGGATCGCCCACGCCATCGAGCAGGAGGGTGAACTCATCTCCGCCCAGCCGCGACAACATCGGTTCCGGGGAAAGTTCCCCGCTTCCGTGGTGGGCAATCGTGTCGGCTTGGCGCAAGCTGGCTCCGATGCGCCGGGCCATCTCCCGCAGGATTTCGTCGCCCGCCGCCGTGCCCATGCTTTCGTTGAATACCTTGAAATGATCCACGTTCGTGAGCAGCAGGGCATACGGCTGGGCCGGGTCGCGCTGCGCGCGCAGAAACAGCTGGTGCAGCCGGTCCAGGAACAGGCCCCGGTTGGGCAGGCCAGTCAGCGGATCGTGCAGCCGGTTGTGCTCCAGTTGCTCTTCTGCCCGCTTGCGCTCGGTGATGTCACGGTTCACGATAACCAGCTTCGCGACTTCGCCCTTGCTGTCACGGACGGCGCTGGCCAGCGACTCCAGCACCCGCCAGCTTCCGTCCTTATGCCGGATGCGGTACTCCAGCCGTTTCCCAATCCCGGTCGCGCGCGCCTCTCGCGCCGCCTCCAGCACTTGGAAGCGGTCGTCGGGATGAATCTGCTCGAACGATGAAGTCTCGCTCAGCTCCGCCGGCGAGTACCCCAGAATCCTCTTGTAGGCCGGGCTGTTGTACAGCCGCTTCCCCTTCACATCCACCAGCGCAATCATGTCAGCGGCGTTTTCGGTAACGATCTGGAACAGTTCCTCGCGTTTGCTGGAATCTTTGTGGATCCCGTAAATCCGGTATTGCTGGTACAAGACCAGCAGGGCCAGGGCGGCGAGAGAGATGGATAGCGATTCGAGCATAATCAGATGCGTTTCTGTGTAGAACTCGTTTCACAAATAGGTTTTGGGTAGGGCCCGGCTTCAGCCGGGCCGCCAAGGGCTCCGCATAAACGCTGGGCTTTAGCCCTGAGGGCCTGGCGCCCGCCGCGCGCAAGACGATTTATGAAACCAGTTCTAGATATATCGGCAGGAGGACGGCGCAGGTTTAGAAGAATTGTTGATTGCTGATTGATGATTGTTGATTAACAGCTCGCGCTGCACAAAGCATCTTGGAAACCCCGGGGTTCTCACTCAACATTCAACAATCAACAATTAACCCGCGCCATCTGCACCAAAGACAAAGGCTCCAATGAAGGTCGATAATCGTGCCATGACCGTCCGCCGCCTCAAAATCTATGCCGGAGCCCAGGGCTACGTTTACCAGTACTACTTTGTCGGCAAGCGGGCGGCGTTGGCTGACGATCCCGAAGCTCCCGCCGCCGAATTCATCTTCGATGTGACTTCCGACCGCAAGCTGACCTTCGCGGTCAGCGTGTTTCTGCCGGAGAATCCGCTGGCCGAGTGGAGCGCCGCCCACGGCCGTCCTCTGAACGACGCCGAGCAATACGCGGCGGTCAAGCTGCGCCTGTTTCGAGCCTTCGATGAACTCGAGGACGTGCAGGCGCATGGCCGCCGCCTGACCATAAATGCGGCCTTGCTGGAAGAAACGCTCGCCAGCCTGGGCGTGGACTGATTCGCTGGGCCCGCGCCGGCGGTTGATCCATCCGGCACGAGCAGCATATAAATGCAGGCGGAGAATTTCCCTTGAGCATCCGTATATTCTCAGCCAGCCGCCGGTGTGGTTCCACGAGGTGCTGCATCCCGACGGAACTCCGTACCGGCAGGCCGAAGTGGATTTGATCAAGCGGCTCGAGCAGGCAGTAGGTCAGCTTTCGAATAGTTCTACCCAGGTCTTTGTGGGGACAGCCGCCTAAGCCTGCCCTGAGCGAGCGGAGCGAGTCGAATGGGGCTGTCCCGCGGAGCGAAGCTCCGCTGCCTGAATGCGCCGGCCTCACTCGTACCGCAGGGCCTCGATGGGGTCAAGATTGGCCGCGCGCATGGCGGGCACCATGCCGCTGATCAGGCCGACGATCACCAGGATGGTAGTTGCCACCAGCAGAACCCCGGGCGAAACCACCAGGCGAATGTCGCCGGCTTCGGCGTGCTGGGCGATCGCGCTATAAAGCGTGAGACGTCCCACGGAAATAGACACGGCATAGGAAAGAAGAATTCCGAGTACTCCACCCACCGCTGTGATGAACATGGCCTCAGCCAGAAACTGGAAAAGGATGTCGTGGCGGCGCGCCCCCAGCGCTTTTTCCACGCCGATCTCGCGCGTGCGTTGGGTTACCGAGACCAGCATGATGTTCATCAGGCCGACTCCGCCGATTCCCAACGTAATCGTGCCGATGAACGCCAGCAGAACTTTCAGCGCCATCGCAATGATGCCGAACTGCGAGAGCTGCTTCTGGGCATCCAGCACAAAAATGGCGCGCTGATCGTCGGATTTGAAGTTGTGCGCTGTGGCTAGAGTTTCGCGGATTGTCCTGGCCATCTTCTCGTGGTCGAGGCCCGCCGAGTCGAGCCAGATTCCGTCCAGGTAGTGGCGGTCTTTGAGGACGTCCATCGAGTTGTAAGGGATATAAACGACGCGATTGTTGTCGTTATCGCCCTCCTGCATCCGAGGTTTCCCCACTCCGATCACTTCAAACGTGACGCCATCAATGCGGATGGTTTCGCCCAGCGCGGGCATGCCCGAGAACAGCTTCTCACGCGCCTCCGAGGCCAGCACCGCATAGAGTCTGTGCTGCAGGTTGTCGGCATCATTCAGGAATCGTCCTTCCTCGATGTCCAGATTCCAGATGTCCTGGACAGAAGGGTCAAGCCCCATCACGGGGAAGGTGAAGGAGCGGTTGTTGTTCTGCACCGTCGAGTCCTTTTGCAGCATGCGGGCGATGTGGCGGCAAAGCGGCACGTTGTTGCGCAGAAGCTCGATGTCGTCGTTGGTGAAACGGACAATCACTCCCGCCTTGTTTCCGCCGGCCTGCTGCGAGGTGCGCCCGGGGAACACGGCGACCGCCGTCGCGCCAAAACTCTCGAAGATATTCTGAACGGCTTGCCCAAAGCCGTTGCCGTAAGAGAGCAGCAGGACCACGGTCGCGATGCCCCAGGCCATTCCCGCCATGGTGAGCAGAGTGCGGCGCAGGTCGTGGCGCATGGCCGAAACCGCCTGTTTGAGCATATCGCGGTGCATGTTATTCCCTGCGCAGAGCCTCCACCGGTTCGAGCGCCGCGGCGCGGCTCGCGGGATAAAGGCCGGCGGCGATCCCCGCAACCGCCAGGGAGACGACCGCCAGTACGGCAGTCGAGGGCACCAGCTTGGGCGCGTCAAATCCAGGTCCGAGTTCCACCCCGGAAAACGGCGCCATCACCGCCGCGGCGCCCGCAATGCCAATTCCGCCGCTCAGCAGCGTGAGAAACGCTCCCTCCACGAAGAACTGAAACATGATGCTGCCTTTGGTCGCGCCTACCGCTTTCCGCAGCCCGATCTCGCGCGTCCGGTCCGCGACCGCAACCAGCATGATGTTGACGATGCCGATCGCCCCTAGCGTCAGCGTGACTAGTCCCACACTGCCCAGGAACAGGTTCATCGCGTCGAAAATCTTGCCGACCTGATCGACTGTCCTGACCGTGTCCCACTCATCGAAGGAGTCAGGATCATTGGGGTCGAACCCATGATTGCGGGCGATGACTTTGTGAACCTCCTCCTGTGCCCTTTCGTGCAAGGCGCGCGATCTGGGCTGATAGTTGATATACGAAATCACATCGGTGCCGATCCCGGCATTCAGCGGCCGGAAATACTCGTGCATGGCGCTGAAGGGTACGTAGCTCTGGAGATTCTGGTTCATGTTGTCGCCATGGCCGATACGCTGCAGGGTGCCAATCACTTCAAAGCGGATGCCATTGAGGAGAATGCTGGCGCCGATCGAGGGCCGGCCCAGGAACAACGTGCGGCGGGCCTCATCGCCAAGAACAATTACAGGACGCTTCTGCAGGTCGTCCATATCGTTCAGCCAGCGGCCCTCATTCATGGGCAAGTAGCGGATCTGACTGAACCTGGCAGGAACACCCATCACCTGGCCGCTGGCTTGGTAGAAGTCGCTTACCGCGCGGAGGTCACCCCTTCGGATGACAGGCGCCGCCGCTCCGACGCTGGGGCATTCGCGCACAATATCCTCGTAATCGCGGTAGGTGAGGTAATACTGGCGCAAAGCCGTAAAGCTGCCCTGCACTGCCGGGGCGCGGCCCGACCAGATGAACATGACGTTTTCGCCGATGGAGTCGAACTGCTTGCGGTTGCCGGAGCGGAATCCTTCTCCCACGCCGACCAGCACCAGCAGCGAACCCACGCCCCAGGCAATCCCAAACATGGTCAGAAACGAACGCAACTTGTGCGCCCAGAGCGTGCGCAGGGTCTGCCCGAAAATGTCCAAAATGTGACGCACTGCTTGAATTATACGGAAGGGCGAACGTCAGACTTCGGACTTCGGACCTCAGACCTCGGACCCAAGACCTACACCTGGGTCTGCGGCTCTTCGGATCGACACACGGCCAGTTTTCAGCATTGGTCCAAAGCCTGAGGTCTGAGGTCCGAAGTCCGAGGTCTGACGCCTGAGGTCCGGGGTCCGCAGTCCGACGTCAGATTTTAATTCCGAATCGCCCGCGAGTTGGTTATTCTCTAGGCGGGATGACGATACTGGCCCTGAGCGAACTGCTGGGCGCCACGGTCTATGACCCGTCTGGCGCGGCCAGCGGGCGTGTGCGTGAAGTGACGCTCGCCCCGCAGGAGGACCGCGCCCGCATCTCGTCGCTCATCGTGAAAACCAACTCGGGCAACCGCGTGCTGCCCTTCGCCGCCGTGTCTGCGATTAACGGCGGCGTGAAGGCGGCAACGGCAGCGGCGGAATGGCCAGTGGCTAACGGCGCAGAAGGGCTTTTTCTTTTGGAGCGTGACCTGCTCGATCAACAGGTAATCGACATCAACGGCCGAAAAGTGGTGCGGGTCAACGACGTCGACCTGCAGTTGGATTCGCAGAAGGAGCCTACTGGGCAGACCCATCCCGTGCTGCGCGTCCATTCCGTGGACGTGGGCGCGCGCGGCGCCATCCGACGCCTGCTGCGGGGTGTGGCGCCGAAATCCGCCCTGCACGTCCTGCTCGGTCGCCTCCCGTCGCGCAGCATTCCGTGGAACTTTGTGGACCTGATCGAGACCGATCCCGCGCGCCGCGTGAAGCTGAAAATCTCCCATGAAGGGTTGGCCAAACTGCATCCCGCCGACATCGCCGACATCGTCGAGGATCTGGCGCCCGACGAGCGCCAGGCGGTGTTCCAGACCCTCGACGAGGGCGTAGCTGCCTCAGCCCTGGAAGAAGTCGAACCGAAGGTGCAGAAATCGATCGTCGAATCGCTCGACTCCGAGCGCGCGGCCGACATCGTCGAGGAGATGGATCCGGACGCCGCCGCTGACCTGCTCGGCGAGTTGACGGAAGACCGCACCGAACAAATCCTGGTCCAGATGGAGCCCGAGGTTCAGCAGGATGTCGTCGAGCTGCTCGAGCACAAAGAGGGAACCGCGGCCGGCCGCATGACGACCGAGTTTCTGGCCTTGCCGGTAAACGCGACGGTGCAGAACGCCATCGATTCCATGCGCGAATTCGAAGGCGGAGTCGAGGCCGTAAGCACCATCTACCTGGTGGACTCGAACGGTACGCTGGTGGGAGCGGTGCCGCTGGCACGGCTGGTGCTCGCGCCGCTTTCCACCCCGATGCTGGCGCTGACTCAGGAGCCGCTGGTCCTCGCCCACGAATCCGACCAGGAAAACGACGTTGCCGAGTCGTTCGACAAGTACAACCTGCTGACCCTTCCCGTCGTCGACGACCACAACAAGTTGACCGGCGTCATCACCTCCGACGACGTGATCAGCATGCTGCGCGCGAAGTTGTAAGAAAAAGCGGTGGTGGGCCTTAGCTCTCACTCGAATGGTTGGTTGCAATACGACTTCTCCAATCGTGGCCAATGCGGGGAGGTTCTTTGGAACGAAGAGAATTTATGAAGATCGCGGCGCTGGCGGCGGCTGCCGCTCGTAGCGCTCTGGTCCAGGGTGGCACTCCGGCACAGGGCGGAACTCAGGCGCAAGGCGGCTCGCTGACCAGGTTGAAATACCCGCTCGCGATCGCCATGTGGGATTTCTCCTGGCTGGAGCGGCGCTGGCCCGGCGCGGGATACGAAGACTGGGATTCGATTCTGGATGAGCTGAAAAAACGCGGATACGATGCCGTCCGCATCGATGCCTATCCGCATCTGGTCGCCACCGCGGCTGACCGCACGTGGGAGTTGCTGCCTTGCTGGAATCAGCAGGTCTGGGGCAGTCCGGCCAGGAATCGCGTGCGAGTGCAGCCCGAGTTGAACCAATTTATTCGCAAGTGTGCTGATCGGGGGCTTAGGGTCGCACTGTCCACCTGGTTTCGTCAGGATGCTGACGATACCCGGATGAAGATTCGCGGGCCCGAGGATCACGGCCGCATCTGGAAGACTACGCTCGACAGCATCGCGGCGAACGGACTGCTGCCCCACATTCTCTATGTTGACTTGTGTAACGAATTTCCGCTCTCCGACTGGGCGCCGTTCCTGCCACCTAACACGGAACGCGCCAACAAGCAGGGAAAGGAATGGATGCGCGACGCGATCGCGGTCGTGCGCCGGGCATATCCCGGCCTGGATTTCACGTTTTCCATCACCACCGAATACGACGCGTTGCAACAGCAGGACGTCTCCATGCTCGACTTCCTGGAGGCGCATATCTGGATGACACAGTGGACCACATTCTACGACGAGGTCGGCTACAACTACGAGCGTTTCGACCCCAAAGGCTACGATAACCTGGCTGAACGCGGGAAAAAGATCTACCTGTCAAATCCTGACCACTGGAAGGCGGGGCTCGCTTCCGGTATCCAAACCATTGCCGACTGGTCCCGCGCCACCAGGAAGCCGCTCGTCACTACCGAGTGCTGGGCCGTGATCGACTACAAGGATTGGCCGTTGCTGGAGTGGGACTGGGTGAAGGAACTCTGTGAACTGGGGGTGCGCACGGCGTCCGCGACTGGCCGCTGGCTGGCCATGGCAACCAGCAATTTCTGCGGACCACAGTTCGTGGGAATGTGGCGCGATGTCTCCTGGCACCAGCGTCTGACTGAGGTCATCCACCAGGGCCCCCTGCACCTCGATCAACCCAAAGCATAAGGATCAAGAGCGCCCCAGGAGCCAAGCCCTCAAACCCAAGACCCGGGACCAACTCCGGCATTGCCAAATCTCAAGTGCAGCGCACTTTTCCTTTGGTCAGATTCCCGGCCTGCGTTTATCCTGTTCGGTCGTTAGCTGCTCGACTCTGCTTCACCCGTATGTCTGCGAAGCGTGCGCATGAGGTTCCTGAGACATTGGAAGATCCGGATCCTGTTCTTTTTTGCTGTTGTCGGACCGGGATTCATTACCGCGAACGTCGACAATGATGCCGGCGGCATCTACACCTACTCGCTCGCCGGAGCGCAATACGGACATCTTCTGCTGTGGACCATGATCCCGATTACGCTCGCGCTCATCGTGGTACAGGAGATGTGCGCCCGCATGGGCGCCGTCACGGGCAAGGGACTGAGCGACCTCATCCGCGAGGAATTCGGTCTGCGCATCACTTTTTTCATGATGATCGGGATTCTGATCACCAACTTCGGCAACGTAGTGACGGAGTTTATCGGTATCGCGACCAGCCTGGAGCTATTCGGCCTTCCCCGCTACGCAACTGTTCCGGTGTGCGCCGCCATTGTCTGGCTGATCGTGGTCTACGGGCAGTACAAAAGCGTGGAAAAGATTTTCCTCGCGGCCTCGTTTTTCTATATCACATACATTTTTGCGGCCATTCCAGCGCACCCGGCCTGGATGGATGCCACCAAAGCCACTTTCGTTCCCCCCAAGCTGAGTGCATTCCGCGAACAGGCCTACCTTTATATGGTCATCGGCGTGGTTGGTACCACCATCGCCCCCTGGATGCAGTTTTACCTGCAGTCGTCCATTGTCGAGAAGGGCGTGACCAAGCGCGGCTATAAAGCCTCGCGCCTCGACGTGATCACGGGCTGCATTTTCACCGACATCGTCGCCTGGTTCATCATCGTGGCCTGTGCCGCCACACTCTATGTCCATGGCTACCGCGACATCAAGACGGCTGCCGACGCGGCGGCCGCGCTGAAACCGTTGGCGGGGAAGTATGCCTACATACTTTTTGCCGTCGGCCTGTTTAACGCTTCGCTGTTCGCCGCGTCCATTCTGCCAATTTCCACCGCCTACACGGTCTGCGAGGGGCTGGGATTTGAATCAGGCGTGGACATGAAGTTTGGCGAAGCCCCCATGTTTTATTGGCTCTACACCTTGCTGATTGTGGCTGGTGGCGCAGTCGTGCTGATTCCCGGCCTGCCGCTCCTGAAAATCGCCGTTCTCTCCCAGGTGGTAAACGGCATAGTGCTGCCCTTCGTCCTCATCTTCATGCTGCTGCTGATCAACAAGAAGGAATTGATGGGCGAATATGTAAACACGCGCCTGTTCAACCTGATCGCCTGGGCGACGACGGTGGTGATGATCGTTCTGTCGGTGGCGTGGTTCTGGACGCTGCGCTCGGGCTAGGGATTGGAGAGCAGCTTGCGCAACGCCGCAATTTCTTTTTGCTTCGCCTCAATGCTCTTTCGATAGTCTTCTCGTTCCTCAGGACCAGCATCAGGTGGAGGACCGTGCTGCAACAGATCACTGAGTTCTTCACTACGCTGGGGTAGCGACACGTTCCTGTAGTAGTCAAGAAACTCGCGGTCCGATTGAACGAACTTGCCATCCTGATAAACATTGATATGCTCGAGATACGGAGTCGGGAAAGCCGCACCACCGAACGGCCCCAGCGCTTCAACCGTGAGAACTTCATTCCTTCCGTTGTGCTTGATGTCCCGGATAATGCCGCTGAGGTAGCCCATGCCATAAGCGCCTTCCCCGCCCGTTAGATAGGCCGTTTTAAGATGGCCGTGATCGTTCTCAACCGCCATCAGCAGGGTCGGACGCATACGGCCGGTAATGTCCAACAGGCACACAAACTGCTCGCTGCCGTCCCCCTTCAAGTCAACGAACTCGTATTCCACCAGAACTTCCATATCAACATCCAGCTTATGAATGTTCTCAGGGTCCGTATGCGGCTCCGCCATCAGGACCGCTGTCGCGAATTGCCGGGCGGCTTTCTGATCAGGAATAATTTTTTGGAGTTCTGCAAGCGATTGCTTGTTCCAGTAAACTCTCAAGATTTCGTCCGTGGTTGCGGCTTTACATCGTGAGACCACCATGAAGGTCAACGCCGTGATGAACACGAGTCCAATGTGCTTCAGCATTGCCGTCCCCTGATTAACAATCCACTTAGTCCTTAATGCCGCTGGATATCTGAGAGCTTATTCAGAGTCTTCCTGGAGCAGCTTTCCCGCGGCGAGATCCCGCACCAGGGTCAGATCGGCTTCCAGAAAATCGTACTGCGGCAGGTCCTTGAGCGCGGCCCACTGAATATCGCGGAAGATGCGGTTCTCGATCTCTCCCTGGTACTCGCGCACCACGAAGAAGCGCAGTTCGACCATGCTGCGATTGGGATATTCATGGCGGATGCGCGCCACTTCGTCGCCGATCGTCGCCAGGATTCCGATTTCTTCTTCCAGTTCGCGGTACAGGGCGTCGCGCGGCTGCTCTCCGTCCTCGATCTTGCCGCCGGGAAATTCCCATTTCAGCGGCATGGTCTGATGGCGCGTGCGCTGACACACCAGCAGCTTGCCGTCCTTCTGGATGAGGGCCGCGACCACGCGCTTCATCTTCCGGAAGCTTCCAGTTTCGTTCCCACCAGCATGGCGCAGTACTGCACCAGTTCCTGGTGTTCAAGGGTGAAAGCAGAAGAGAAGTGACTGTCGATATCGAGCTCGCCGACCACCTTGCCCTGGACAAACACCGGCACAACGATCTCGGACTTGGTCTCGAGCGAACAGGCGAGATAGCGCGGATCCTTGCTGACGTCGTCCACCACAACGGTTCGCCCGCTCGAGGCGGCCGCCCCGCAAATGCCCTGGTTCAGCGGAATGCGCGTATGCGGGGTCATGGCGCCCTCGAATGCACCCAGCACCAGAACCGGCGGGTCCGCCCCCGGTTCAAGCAAGTAGAAGCCGACCCAGTTGTATTTCAGCATGCGCTCGTGCAGCGCCTTGACCATCTGCTGCATCAGATCGCGGGCGGTAGGCGCAGCTTGCGCCAGTTCAGCGACTGCCTGGCGTACTTCGTCGATCCTGCTGGCTGCCAGCATGTATTAAATCTTACCTCACGGCGGAGGGCTTTGCCGCTGTGGAAACTGGAACATCGGTAATCCGTCAGATTCCTTTGGTGCGCCGCGCTGCCAGGCTGCTGAAGAACTCGACCTGCGGCCCTGTTTTGAAAGGGCGCGGCTTCCAGCCGCGCCGTAAGTGCCGCGAATTCAACCGCGACTTCAGTCGCTGAGGGAATGGTCGACCGGCGAAGAGAGTTTCCCAGCAGCCGGCTAACGCTCCTGCTGGCGCAACCCGGCCGCCAGCGCATCCAGAGCCAACTGCGCTGCATGAGTCGAACCTTGCGGCAGGCCTCCGACCGCGGCGGTCAAGCTGGCGCGGGTCATATTTCGCGCTTCTTCCACCGTCTTTCCGGCCACCAGTTCGGTCAGCGCAGAGGCGCATGCCATCGCCGCAACGCATCCTTTCGCCCGAAATCGGATTTCCCTGACCCGTCCCGCTTCGATCGAGAGCGTCAGCCGGAGCACATCCCCGCACACCGGGTTCTCAATCTCCGCTATGGCGTCAGGTGCCGCAATTTCGCCCGCGTTGCGCGGATTCTGAAAGTGATCGAGCAGTTGGGCGGAATACATGGTTGCAATTCTAACGGCAAGGTGCCAGGACGTGTTGGCGCGCTTTCAGCGCCGCGATACGCAGATGCCATGTGGGGGCAGCCGCCCTCGCCTGCCCTGAGCGAAGCCGAAGGGGCTGTCCGGTCGAGCGCAGCTCGACAGCCTAGGCGAATAGGGTGGATTTTGGGTGGCGCAGCGCTTTAGCGCTGCGATGAAGTGGCCCGTTATAGCTGGGCTTTAGCCCCTGAGGTGCGTCAATCCGCTATCGTCCCGCCGTCCCGTCCGGAAAGTAGATGGGCCATGCGCGTTCGCGTGCCGTCGCTTCCAGTTCCGGCTTTGGATTGACGACAAACGGGTGTCCGGCCGCCGCCAGCATTTCCGTGTCAAAGCGCGAATTGCCAAAAGCCGCGTCCACATCTTTACCCACAACCTCTCGCAGCGCTTGCGGCTTGCCCACGCCCGAAGGGACCCGCACCAGGCGGTCGGTCACGATCCCATCTTCGACTTCGACTTTCGAGGCCAGGATGCGGTTCTCGGCTATGCCGAAGGGCTTGACGCCGGCGCGGATCACCCATTCGTTCGACGCTGAAACCACCCAGACCTCACAACCACTCTCCTCGAGGCGCCGGACCAACTCGCGCATCTCGGGGAAGATGGACCCGGGAAAGAACCGGGTCATGAAGTCGGAAGCCGCCTCGATCACCGCCGCACAGGGCAGCCCTTTGTGCATGGTCACCATCTCACCGCAAATCTCGTCTTCGCTGACCCTGCCTGCCTCGTATTCCGCATACCGGGCGCGCATGGCCCGGCCGACTTCAGCCGACACGACACCATTCTTGATCTCCCACTCGAAAAAAGTTATCCCGGCGTCGTTCGACCATAGCGTGCCGTCGCAATCGAACGCCGCCACCCGCGGCGAGAGCCGGAGAACCGATTCCAGAAAGTCGTGCTGGGTGCGGTAGGTTGGGTACGTTGCCCGGATTTCCATGCACTTCGACAATAACGTGCCGAGGCCGGAATGCGCAATGGTGCCGTAGCCATTTCAGATTGTAGATTTGAGATTTCAGATTGCAGATTGATTTGGGGTCAAATCTGAAATCTGCAATCTAAAATTGTTCATCAGATCGCCGTCTTCTCCAGCAACGCGGCGTACTCCTCCGGAGTGTTGACGTTCAGGACGACGAGCGGATCACCAACCGTAACGTACTGAATGTGTTGCTGAAGGCGATGTTCGATGTCGCGTGCCGAGGCCGTGGGCGGGGCCTGCAGAAAGGCTTCGATCAATTCGCGGCCGGCCAAATAAGGATGGCCGTGCTCTCCCGAGAACTCGGGAACCACCGCCCAGATGTTCGGCTCCGCGGCTTCGAAGGCGGCACGCAGGATTCCAATCGTCGTGGCGCCGACTGGAGGCCGGTCCACCAGCGTAATCACCGCCGCATCGCGCCCACGGTTGAGCACTTCGTGCAGTCCCACCTGCAGGGAACTGAACTGCCCGCGGCTGGGGTCAGGATTGGTGACCGTCGCCGCTCCGCTGGCATACACCAGCGGCGCCAGCGCCGCTTCATTCTGTCCCACCACCACGGTCACAAAATCGGTGGCGAGAGTCAGCGACCGGATCGCCGCCGAAAGGAAGGTGTCGTTCGACGCCGGCTGCCCTGCGACCTGCGGTGGCCAGGGCAGAAGAGCCTTGTCCGTGCCCATGCGCGCGGATTCGCCTGCGGCCAGAATCACTCCTGCGAAGCTCGGGGAACGGGACATGGAATCTCCGATTTTCGATTTCCGATTGCCAATCTGGTCCAACTGATTTTCAATCGGCAATCGGAAATTGTAAATCGGAAATTAGCTGTTGCGGTCGCCGTCGCCCGCTCTGTCTGCAGCCTCGGCCACGTCCCGCACTGTCTTGAACCAGCTCATGTGCGGCACAGCACCGGTCGCGTGGCGGCGCACCGCAATCAGTTCCGCCGTAATCGCCACCGCAATCTCCTCCGGCGTGATCGCTCCGATATCAAGGCCAATCGGCGCGTGAACCCGCTCGAAAAGCTGGGCCGGCACTCCCTCTTCCTCGAGCGTCTTGAAAATCTGTATGACCTTGCGCTTCGATCCGATCATGCCCACGTAGCGGGCTCGCGTCTGCACCGCCCAGCGCAAGATGCGCATATCGTCGCGGTGTCCGCGGGTCACGATCACGATGTAGGAAGACTCGTCCGGGTCGAGCTTCTGCATGGCCTCGTCGAAATCGAGGGCGTAGATTTCGCGAGCCGCCGGGAAGCGCTCTTTGGTCGCGTACGAGGAGCGGTCATCGCTGACAATTACGTCGAACCCGGCGCTCGCCGCGGTCTGGCAAACGCTTAACGCAACATGACCTGCGCCGAACACATAAAGTAATGCTGGAGGTAAGACGGGTTCAATGAAAACCTCCAGCGTCCCGCCGCAAACCAGCCCAGTATCGTACTTCGGATCCTGGTTGAGATCGAACGTCAGTGTACGTGGCTTCTCTGACTCCATCACCTCACGCGCGGCCTGCCAGACGTCGGCCTCGACGCAGCCTCCGCCAATGGTCCCGACAATCGAACCGTCGTCACGCACCAGCATCTTCGCCGTCTTGAACGACGGAATCGATCCCCGCACGTTGACGATCGTGGCCACCGCGCCCCGCCGCCCTTGACGGCGCAGCTCGACGATTTGTTCGTAGATGTCCATGGTCGTTGTTCCAGAACCGGTGCTCGGCAGGCCTGCACGCTGATTATCAGTCGGTTAACAGGGGAGAGTCAAACGCAGGCCACTTCTTTTCCTCACTTCTTCGCTTCCACCGCCGTCTTCCAGTAGGCCTGGTGCCCGATGTAGTCATCGTCGGCCAGGTTCGCAATGATCAGGCGTTTCAGTCGCAACGGATCAACCTTCGTGCTCTGCACTTTGTAGGCAATCGTGCCATCCGGACGAATCAGCAGGGTATAGGGCACCGCCGCGTTCCAGTCGGGATCAAATGCAGCGAGTTGTGGATAAAGGTCGGTCGAACCGAGGATCAGATTTGTGCTCGTGGCGTGCTCCGCTCGCAATACCTTCTCCACTCCCAGCCTCTCGTCCGGGTAATTGATACTTACCGTGACCAGATCAAAGGCGCGATGCCCGTACATCCGGTACATGGTTTCAAAGGCGGGCAACTCCTGGCGGCAAGGACCGCACCAGGTCGCCCAGAAGTCCACGAGCAGCAACTTGCCGGTCGAATTCTTGCGCAGCGCACGCAGGTCGTCAGCTGAAACCGGCTTCACGCTCACCGGCTGTTTCTCGATCTCTGCCATCTCTTCCCGGCGACCCTCCTCTTTGTACAGCCACTTCGTAGAGCAGCCCACTGCGGGCGTCTTGGCGACCGGAACTGGTTTCCCGGCCAGCAGCGCGTCCAGGGCAAGGCGGGCATCGCGCTGCGTGACCAACGCTTCCCTCGGATTGTCATCCACCCGGCCCTCATAGCGCAGTTTGCGCTCCGCATCGAAGATAAACACGTGCGGCGTAGCCGTCGGCCCGTACAGATTGGAAATCTTCTGGTCCGCGCCATCGTAGAGATAGGGGAAATTGAAATGCCGGTATTCGGCCCGAATCTTCATCTCCTCGAACGAATCGCCGACATCGGTGTATCCCATTTCATCGAGCCGGACTGCATTGGGATTATTGGGCTCGATCGCGACCACAGCCACGCCCCGGTCCTTATAGTCTGCGGTGATCTGCTTGATTCGGGTTTCATAGAGCTGCGAGGTCGGACAGTGATCGCAGATGAACGCGATCATCAGGATCTTGGAGGCCGCATAGTCCTTCAAACAGTGCGTTTTCCCATCCACTCCCAGAAGGCAAAAGTCGGGAGCGGCGGAGCCGATGGCAAGCGTCGGCGGACCGGGCTCTTCTTCCTCTTGAGCTGCGGCGATCGCGACCAGAGCGAGCATGACGGCGCACACAAGAGCTGCGGAAAGTCGTCGGAGCCAAGAAATCCAGGAGTTGTAAGAAAAGAATGGCAAACCGTGCATGATGGTCATCCTCATGCTGAGAATTCTACATCCGGACTGCTTGTCATCCTGAGGCGGGCGGTCTGTGCCCGCCGAAGGACCTGGGCGAGCCGCGCGATGCGTCGCGGTTTTTGCGACGCAACAAATGCGCGTTCGGCTCGCTTCCTTATCAAACTGCCGCCCGCATTTTCCCCGGGATGAGAAACATCGATCTCTATGGTAGGTTTGAGATTCTTCAATCGCCGCCACAGGAGTCCGCGCCCATGAAAGCCGTCCGCATTCATCAATTCGGTGGACCGGAAGTCCTCATGTACGAAGACGTGCCCGATCCGCAGCCCCGCCAAGACCAGGTGCTGGTGCGCATCCGAGCCTGCGCGCTCAACCATCTCGACCTGTGGGTGCGCAAAGGACTGCCCGGCGTGAAGCTGCCGCACATACTGGGCAGCGACATTGCCGGAGAGATTGCTGAAGTCGGCGAGTACGTCACCGGATTCAAACCCGGTCAGCGCGTGCTGGTCGCTCCCATGCATTTCTGCGGACACTGCTCCAGGTGCGTTGCCGGATTGCAGAACCAGTGCCGCGAGTTCACGGTTCTCGGCAACGGGGTTGACGGCGGCAATTGCGAGCTGATCGCGGTTCCGGCCGCGAACGTGATCACAATCCCTGACTCGCTCGATTTCAACCAGGCGGCCAGCGTGCCGCTCGTGTTTCTCACCGCGTGGCACATGCTGGTCGGACGCGCCGGCGTGCGTCCGGGGCAGACCGTGCTCGTGCTGGGCGCCAGCTCCGGTGTGGGCATCGCCGCCATCCAGATCGCGAAACTGTTCCACTGCCGCGTGATCACCACCGCCGGCGACGAATCGAAGCTGGAAAAAGCCCGGGCGCTGGGAGCGGACCACGGCATCAATCACTACCAACAGAGAATTTCCGAAGAAGTTCGCAAGATCACGAACAAGGAAGGCGTGGATATCGTCGTCGAGCACGTCGGCGCCGCTACCTGGGACGAGAGCGTGAAGTCGCTCAAGAGCGGAGGCACACTGGTGACTTGCGGGGCGACCACCGGACCCAGCGTGGGACTGGATCTGCGCCATCTTTTTGCCCGGCAGTTGACCCTGCTCGGTTCTTACATGGGAACCATGGGTGAGCTGCACGAAGTGCTCGGGCACGTGTTCGCCGGACGCCTGAAGCCGGTCGTGGATCGCGTCTTCCCGCTCAGCGATCTCCGCGCCGCCCACGAGCATCTGGAGAAAAGCCAGATGTTCGGGAAAGTCGTGGTGAACCCGTAGAACCTATCCGTAAGGCAGAGAATCGCGCCCGTAACACCACAGCATAAACTCATTCTCCGATGCGTCATCCCGAAGCCCGGCGCTCTTCAGCCGGGCGAGGGATCTTGCGCGCACCATCGGACGCTCGGCCCCGCGCAGGATCCTTCGCTCCGCCTGAAGAACGGCTGCGCTCAGGATGACGTCATCAAAAGGGAATGGCAGAGATGTCAAAGGGGGCGCCCCGAAGCCCTCTCTGGTTTAGAATAAATACACATGTCCCGCGAACTCGACTTCGGCCCTTACATTGACATCGAGAACGGCCACAAGGTCGTCAAGGAATTGACCTTCGGCAATCCCACGCCGGAGGGTTTCATCCTCACCACCGTCGATGCCACCGTCAACTGGATGCGCAAGGGTTCGATCTGGCCCATGACTTTCGGCCTGGCCTGCTGCGCCATCGAAATGATGTCGATGGGCGCGGCCCGCTTCGATATCGCCCGCTTCGGCGCCGAAGTCTTCCGCCCCTCGCCGCGGCAGAGCGACCTGATGATCATCGCCGGCCGCGTCTCCAACAAAATGGCGCCGGTAATCCGCCAGCTCTGGGAGCAGATGCCGGAACCCAAGTGGGTCATGTCCATGGGCGCCTGCGCCACGTCCGGCGGCGTGTTCAACAATTACGCTTTGGTGCAAAGCGTCAACCAGGTCATTCCCGTCGATGTCTACGTGCCCGGCTGCCCGCCGCGGCCTGAGCAGCTGATCTACGCCATCACCCTTCTGCAGGAAAAGATTCAGAAGGAGCGTGGCACCATGCGCAAAGCCCTGAATCTGGCGTAGCAGGCGTCAGGCCTCAGCCCTCAGGAAAACCGCCGTAAACTCTAAGTTTGTCATTTCGAGCGGAGCAGAAGCGCCCGGTCACCGGCGACTCTGCGAAGTCGAGAAACCTGTTCTTCCCTCCGGGCGGTGCGCTAGTTTGAGTTCATCCTCCTGTGAGGCGTCATCCCGAGCGGAGCTGTTCTTCAAGCGAAGCGAGGGATCTCCCTCGCAATCTGAATTTAACCGGGAGATCCCTCGCCCCGCTGGTGAAAACGCGGGGCTTCGGGATGACTCAATTGCGGCTGTCCCAGACGGCGCTATAATGAAGCAGATTCGGCCTGGGGTCGTTTATGGAATGCCCGCGCGGCGTGTCTTACCTGTTGGTTTTGTTGCTGATTCCTGCGGCGCTGCTCGGACAGACCACGCAGCCGGTGCCGTCCCAACCCTCCGCGGCAGCTCCATCCAGTCCGGCGCCGCCAGCGCAAAAGCCTGCTCCTCCGATTCCCGCCAACGCCCCCCACATGTCGAAGCAGACGCGCTACGAAATCATTCGAGACTTCGAAACTCAACTCGTCTACGCGCGCACGGCCTTCCCCATGGGCACCAAGGGAATCAGTCTGAAAGATGGCGTGACGACACCCAACGGCCAGGAATTGCAGCAGTTGCTGACTGTCTGGGGCCCGGCGCTCAGGCCCGGCGACCCGGCCCAGATCTCCTTCGTGCAGATCAAGGACGACCACATTCACTTCGACATCAACGGTGGCGCGATCCGCCGGAAAAAGTGGTATCAGCACATCCAGGTGGCCGGCGCCAGCGGCATGCCGGTTGAGCTGTCTCCCAATGAAACCCAGCAGAACGCGCATGGCAGCTATCTCGACATTTATTTCGACAAGAAATATGTCCCGGAGATGAGTGCCCAGCAATTACGCGACCTGCTGTTTCCCGTGCTCGACTTTAACGCCAGAAACAAAGAGGAAGCCTATCTCGACACCGTTCCCCCCAAGGTGAAAGAAGCCATCCAGGCTCACCACGTGCTCGTAGGCATGGATTCGGAAATGGTGCTGCACGCCAAGGGCAAGCCGCCGAAAAAAGTTCGCGAGAAGGACGGCAACACGGAATACGAAGAGTGGATTTACGGCGAACCGCCCCAGGACGTGGACTTCGTTCGCATCGTCGCCGACGAAGTGGTGCGCGTCGAGACCATGAAAGTCGGCGGCGAAAAAATTGTGCGCACTGAAAAGGAAGTCATCCTCGATCGGCCGGACAAAGAAGCTCAGGCTAAGAAAGAGCAAGAGCGCCCGCCGAACGCCCCCAGCCTGCGCCGTCCCGGGGAAGATCAGGAGAACGTGCCCAAACCCGCCGACACTGTGTCCCCACTGCCTCCCACGCCGCCGCCCGACATTCCCCAACCCTCGGGAGGTTCCGGCCCCGGCGCCACCTTCGCCGGCCACTAATCAGCCGGTCCGACGGATCGGAAGCTTTGCCCAGCTCCCTGATATTCCTGCTTCTGATGTTCCTACTTCTGTGCGTCTGCGGTCGCGTTCAAAACAATCGTCAGCGGACTGGGACGGTCGGGCTTGAGGTAGCGGTTCACCAGAAATTGCTCTCCATCCTTGCTGACATCGTAAATGAATGTATCGGTGGAGGAAACCGGGGCGCGGCCGCGAACCTGGAACAGAGGAACAGGCGTTCCGCTGGAAAACGTCCCTTCGTTAGTGACCGGCGCCGCCATCAAAATTCCAGACTGTCCGATGTGGAAAGCTCCTTGCCGTCGCCGCGCCAGCGGGGCTCGGTGCCGCCGCCGCGCGAAATTTGCCACTTTCCGGCTCCCGCGGGAAACGTGGTGACATAGACTTCCCACTCGCCCGATTCATTGGATGCATAGGCCGCCCATTTTCCGTCAGGAGAAATCTGGCCATTCCTTTCCGAGCCCCTCGTCTCCAGGAACGGAACGGGCTTCCCGCCCGCAGCCGGTATTAGAACAAGGCCGGTGACGCGGTCCCCGACGGGATGGGGAAAGAACATCGTGCACAGGATTTGCTGATCATCGACTGTCCAGGAATTCGGCAACACGTCCGCGGCGATTTCCCCCGAGTACAGCGTTTTTTCCCGTTCCAGCCCCGAGGCTGCCTTCGACATAAGATTGACGTGTTCCCCCACCGTACGATAGGCGATGGTCTTTCCGTCGCGCGACCACATCCCCACGACAGCCTCGGCCGTATCGAAGGTGAATCTCGTGTTGGAGCCGCCTTGCAGGCTTTCGAGCCATACATCCACGTTGTTGGTCTTCACGGCTGCGACGTCCACGGCCACGCGCTTGCCATCGAGAGAGAGGATGGGATTCGAAAGTGTGCCGGGTTCTCCCACGCGAGCCACTTCTTTGCCCGCGCGGTCCACCCATGTCAGGGCCGACAAGGTGGTCTCGGTACTGGTGGAATAGATCAGGTTTCCATTGGCGGCAGAGGAAAACGCGCCCCAAAAAATCGACGGCTGAAATCCAACCGATTCTGCGACCACCCGTGGTTCGCCGGAGATGATTCGCCTCGACATGTCGAATGCCGAAGCTACTAACTGGCGCTTCTCATTCGAGTAAAAGATCTGGCCCTGCCCGACTCCCGCATTGGAGTGCGTCAGGACCACCAGCGTTTTTTCCTTGCCATCCAGGGAGCCTTGGTAGATGCCGCTGACACGGTCATCGCGGTTGCCCACGAAATTTCCAGCCCAGAATAAAAAGTGATCTCCGTCAGGCAGAAATACAGGCCAGCGATGCGATTGCTCGTCCTTGCCCAGTGTGGTGAGAGGCGCGCCACCGCCGCCGTCCGCATTAACGCGCCATAGTCCGCCTTGGGGTTCCGGACTGTAGACGATGACGTTCGTCGATCCCCACGCCCCGCCCCGGGCAAGACTGGCTCGGGCGAGGGCTTGAGGCGGCCCGCCAGAAGCAGATACCTTCAGCAGTTTGCCTTTGGCGAAGAACGCGACGTAAGCATCGTCCGGCGACCAGAAGGGAAAGTTCGCGCCTTCCGTTCCGGCCAATTCGATCGCGGCGGGTGAACCGATGTGCTGCACGAAGAGCGTGGGCGCACCCGTGGTGTCGTCGGGCGAAACGAACGCCAGCATCTGCCCATCCGCGGAGAGAGCCACCTGGGTGACCTCGCCCGGAACCGGCAGCGCGAATTGCATGCGCTGGGCGGCAGGTCCTTTTCTGGTGAAGAGCCAGCCGACAAGCAGAATGCCCACTAATGCCAGCGTCAATGAAGCCCACAGCCACCGCCGGCTGGTACGTGGCGCTGGCGTGGCCCGGGCCGCCCCACTGGCCTCGGTGCCCGATAGAGCGTCCAACGCAAAGGCGAGATCCTGTGCGGATTGGAAGCGCTGTTCCGGACGCTTTTCCAGACAGCGGCGCACGATGCGCTCCAGCGCCGGAGAGACCAGCTTTGTACGGTCGCCCAATTCCGGCGGATCGTCTTTGAGAATCGCCGTCATCGTCTCTGCCGCCGTGTCGCGCTGAAACGCCCGCTGGCCCGAGAGCATTTCGTAAAGCACTGCGCCAAAAGCGAACAGGTCGGTGCGATGATCCAGCGCTTCGCCTCGCACCTGTTCCGGCGACATGTAGCCGGCCGTGCCCATCACCACTCCAGCCAGCGTTGGCGAACTGGTGAGCGTTACGCCATCGGAACCAGCCGCGCCTGAGGCAAAGCTCTGAGTCAGCTTGGCCAGCCCGAAGTCGAGAATCTTTGCCCGCCCATCCTTGGTGATGAAAAGGTTCTCCGGCTTGAGATCGCGGTGAACAACGCCCTTTTCGTGGGCGGCCGCGAGGCCGGAGGCGATCTGCACTGCATAGTCGCCAGCCTTTCGCGATGGCACCGGCCCTGCGCGCAGGATTTCGCGCAAGCTCTCTCCTTCCAGGAGTTCGGAGACCAGGTAGGGGCTGCCATTCTGCGACCCGATGTCATACAGCCCCAGGATGTTGGGATGATTCAGCGCCGCAACCGCGCGCGCTTCCTGCTCAAAACGGCGCAGACGTTCCGGATCACTGGCGAATGCTTCGGAAAGAATTTTCAGCGCGACATCGCGTCCCAGGCGCCCGTCGCGGGCCCGGTAAACCTCACCCATCCCGCCCGCTCCGACGATTCCGACAATCTCATACGGCCCCAGTTTTGTGCCCACGGTCAGTGTCATAGAGTGCGAGGATTATACCTGCACGATAGAATGCTTGTGTGCCCGCCGCCATCCAGTGCCGCGACCTGCGCAAGACCTATGACGGCAAGGTCGAGGCCGTGCGCGGACTGAGCCTCGAAATTCAGGTCGGGGAATGCTTCGGGCTGCTTGGCCCGAACGGCGCGGGCAAGACCACCACCATCGAGATCCTCGAAGGCCTGCTTGCGCCGACCAGCGGGCAGGTTTCTATCTTCGGCCACTCCTGGCACGAGAACGAGCGCGAAATGCGCGAGTGGCTGGGCATCTCGCTGCAGGAAACGCGGCTGTCGGAAAAGCTCAGCGTGCGCGAGACCATTGAGCTTTTTGCCAGCTTCTACCGCCAGCCCCGCTCGACCGGCGACGTGCTCGAGCAGTTGCAGCTCACCGAAAAAGCCGACGCCTGGGTGGGTAAGCTCTCCGGCGGCCAGCGCCAGCGCCTGGCCGTGGCCACGGCGCTGGTCTCGAATCCGAAGATTCTTTTTCTTGATGAACCCACCACCGGCCTCGATCCGCAAAGCCGCCGCCAGTTGTGGGATATCATTCGCTCCTTTCAGCGCTCCGGCGGCACCGTGTTGCTGACCACGCATTACATGGACGAAGCGGAGCGCCTCTGCGATCGGCTCGCCATCGTGGACCACGGCCAGATCATCGCCGAAGGCTCGCCCGCCGATTTGATCGACCGCCTGGGCGGGCATCACGTGGTGGAGTTCTCCGTCGGCAGCAACGGCTCGGCGCCAATATCAGAGCCAGGCTCAGAGCATTCCGCGTCAGCCTTCGAAGTCTGGCGCGCTCTGCCCGGCGTGGAGTCGGTGCGTGAGGACGATGGCCTGGTGGCGCTTAATGTGAAGGAACCACATCTGACAATCCCCGCACTGCTCGACGTAATCGAGCAGCAGGGAAGAGAATTGGAGCATCTGACCACGCGGCAGGCCAGCCTGGAAGATGTGTTCGTCCGCTTGACCGGCCGCCATCTGCGCGAGGAGTAAATGTGGCGCGGACCTGATTCGGATGCTTTGAAAGGGCGCGGCTTGGTAGGCCATGGCTTTAGCCATGGCTCGCGCAGCGACCGCGCCATACACGTGCCATCGAAAATCAGGGGCTTCAGCCCCAGCTAGAAAGGGTTTAAGCATGAATCGTGCAATCAAATTTGCAATTGCCTTTGTACTTGCGCTCATAACCTCTTGCGCCTGGGCTCAGGCGGCTTCTTCCGCCGCCCCGGACGCTGCTTCCTTCGCCCCCTTCCAGCAATGGGTGGGCGCAGTCCTTACCGGAGACGCCGCCCTCCAAGCGCTCTACAGCACCGATCCGCCGGCAACAATCAGGGTGAAAGACCAAATGATTACGGCCAGCGACGACGTGAATTTCTGGGTGGGGATGAAAGTGCGGAGCATGAAGGTCGAAATCATCCGCAGCACCACCCCGCGCCCCGACGTCACCCACATCATTTTCCGCGCCGATGTCATGACCGGCTTGCCCGACGGGCACTCTACTACGGTTACCGACGATCACATCTGGCTCAAGCAGGGAGATCAATGGAAGCTCTCGTCCGCCGAACGAACCGATGCTCCCCGCCTCAAGCAGCCTTCCGACATGAAGAAGGAAGTTTATCCGGTCAGCGCCGATGCCCACGCCGAGATCAAAGAAGCCGAGGCGAAAGCGGCCCGCGAACACAAGCGCCTCCTGCTGGTCTTCGGCGCTAACTGGTGCTTCGACTGCCACGTTCTGGATCTGGCTTTCCATCAGCCCGATCTGGCCCCCATTCTCGCGGCAAACTACGAAGTCGTGCACATTGACCTGGGTCCCGACGAACACAAGAATCCGGATCTGGTGAAGGCATACGAAATCCCGCTGAACAAAGGCATTCCGGCGCTCGCCGTCGCCGAAGCCGATGGCAAGCTGGTGGTGAGCCAGAAGAACGGCGAATTCGAAGACGCGCGCGCGTTAACACCTGAAGTCCTGGCCGAGTTCCTGAATAAATGGAAGCCGCAATAGCAGTAGGCATGCTGTCGGGAGCAGCAGGGGCCCGGACATGAGCACGCCCCGGAGGGGCGCGAGATAATAGCCCAGCGCTTCAGCGCTGGGATCCGATTCAACACGAGAGACCGAGTCCCGAAGGGACGGCACAAACTGGCATGAGCGTTGTACAAGAAGCGCCTGTTACGCGGGCCCAGACACCGCCCAGCGCTCCGCGGCAAAACGGCCGCTGGTCCGGCTACTTCCACCTTCTTACCGCGCGCATGCTCGAACTCAAGCGCGAGCCCGAGGTCGTGTTCTGGGTGTTCGCCTTCCCGCTGCTGCTGGCGCTCGGCCTCGGCATCGCCTTCCGCAACAAGCCCGCCGATGCGGTCTCGCTCGCCATTGTCCAGGGCGCTGGCTCCGATAATGCGCAGGCGCTGCTCGCCCGTTCGCCGCAACATGCCACGTTCAAAATCCACGTGCTTAGTGCGGCCGAAGCACGCAACGGATTTCGTCTCGGCAAATTCGATGTTGTGATCGAACCTGACGGCAAGGGAGGATTCCAGTACCGCTACGATCCCGACCGTCCAGAGAGCGTTCTCGCCAGATCCGAAGTCAACGACGCCCTGCAGGCAGCCGCCGGCCGCAAAGACACGGTCTCGACCACCGCGGTCACCTCCTCCGATCCCGGCTCGCGCTACATCGACTTCCTGATCCCCGGCCTGCTGGGCATGAACCTGATGAACTCCGGCATGTGGGGCATCGGCTTCGCGCTGGTGGATATGCGCCAGCGCAAATTGCTCAAGCGCTTCGTGGCCACGCCCATGCGCCGCGGCGATTTTCTCCTCGCCCTCGCCTCCAGCCGCCTCATCCTGATGATCATCGAAGTCGGCTTGTTGCTGGTTTTTGGCGTCCTCTTCTTTCACATGCGCGTGCTCGGCTCGGTCGGCGCGATTGCGCTCATCGGCGGCCTGGGCTCGCTCACCTTCGGCGGCGTGGGCCTGTTGACCGCCAGCCGCGCCCAGAAAATCGAGTCCGTCAGCGGCCTCATCAATTTGGTGATGATGCCCATGTGGATTTTTTCCGGCGTCTTCTTTTCCTACGAGCGTTTCCCGGCAGTGATCCATCCCCTGATCAAAGCGCTTCCGCTCACAGCCCTCAATGACGCCCTACGCGCCAGCATCCTCCAGGGCACACCGCTCCTCCATCAATGGCCGCGCCTGCTGATCATGGTTCTTTGGGGCGGAATTTCGTTTTTTCTGGCGCTGAAATGGTTCCGCTGGACGTAGAAGTGCCACCCCGGGGAGTTATCCCAGGGGCCCGTATCCGGGACCTGTTGCCTAGCTTTAAGAGAACTTACCCGTGTGGCCGTTTGTTTAGGCGTGAAGCTACGATTGCCAACCGGCAATCTAGGCAGCCTGCTTGCGCACTTTGGCCCAGCGTCGTCTTTGGGCTTCGGCGATTCGCCGCCGCGCTTCCTTGCTCAGGACCCGCTTAACCTTCTTAGTCCTGTTGCCATTGGCATGGCCGAGCGCGTCCAGTGCCTTCTCCACTCGTTCCATCTGCTTTTCTAAGCGGGAATGCTCGTGCCGCAACGAAGCCACTACCTTGTTGAGGTTAATCATTTATTCCTCCTTATAACTAAGGCTAACATGAGAACAACACAAAGTAGAAATAAGTTACATCACCCGGGGACTTATTGCGGCTTGGCCTCCACAAACAAGAATCCCTGCACTTTGCTTAGGTCGTCGCTATCACGATTGAAGACAACTTCCCGGCGCGAATCCGAATACCGCGTATCCCAGAGCAGGAACTTGTGGATTACAGTCATCTGCGTCATTGAACCGGACGTGGCGTCGCCAGACGCGATCCACATATAGACGATGCCGTGCACAACATAGATATGCGAATTCCACTGCATAAGTGCGGCATGCTGGTTCAAAAACCAGGTGACGAGCAGACCGGAATTCACCGCATCCGGCGTGAGATATGTAGCAGTAACCATCACGGGACGGCCGTCGCTCAACAGGTGCCGCCCTTGCAGTTTGCTGGCGACATCCTTCAAAGACCTGGGATCGGCTGCCCCGGCACTATCTTCGAGAGCGGAGTCCTTCCCGCAACATATTTCCCGGTCGTGAAACACGGTGTCCAGCGAAGTAAGCAAGACTTCAGAGCGGTCATGCGACCGCGCCATCAGCGATGGCAGATCGTGAACCTGGATCTCCTGATCCTGATTCAACACTTGACCGTAACCGAAGCAACAAAGGGCAAAGTACGGCACAACCAGTTTCGTCAGTACGCAGCCGCGTGAACGGAGCTTGGTCATCACCCACCTCCGCCTTCACCTAAATTGTAGATCGTTCCGGAGGCTCTCTTAGTGACCTTTGCGAAACTTTACATCCGGGCGGACATGGTCTTTCGCCCTACCCGACACTCGCCAGAAACCGCGGCGCTTGCCGAGCCTTCGTCGCCTGCTCAAACGAGTACGCCAGCCGGATCAGAGTAGGTTCGCTCCAGGCGCGGCCAAAGAAAGAAATCCCCACCGGCAAGCCAGATATGAAGCCCGCCGTCACATTGATGTTGGGATACCCCGCGACCGCCGCCGCGTTCGAACTGCCTCCCGAATCGTGATCGCCATTCAGCAGATCGGTCAGCCACGCCGGACCACCCGTGGGAGCCACAATCGCGTCTAACTTGTGCTTGTCCATGAGCGCGTCTATCCCTTCGCTTCGCGCCAGTTGATGATTCGTGGCCAGCGCATCCACATATTCTTTTTCGGTCAGCGGCCCCTTGCCTTCTGCTTTCAGGAATACATCCTGTCCGAAGTAAGGCATCTCTTTCTGCCAATTGCGCTCGTTGAATTCGATGATGTCTTTCAGCGTTCGCACCGGAGCACCCGGACCAAGCCGCGCCAGGTAGGCATTCAGGTCCGCCTTCAATTCGTAGAGCAGAACCAGAAATTCGCTCTCGCCGAACTTCCCGTGGGTTTCGATGTCGGCCGGATCCACCAGCGTCGCGCCCTGCTTCTTCATCACGTCGAGCGCCTGCTCCATGAGCGCGTCTACCGCATCGTTGAATCCGAAATACTTGCGCGCGACGCCGATGCACGCGCCCTTCAAGCCATTCGGATCGCAGAATTGCGCATAATCGGTCTGCGATTTCCCCGCGCTGGCGGCTGTGGCCGAATCTTCGGGGTCCAAGCCAGTGAGCGCACCCAGAAGAATTGCCGCGTCGCGCACTGTCCGGCACATCGGACCGGCGCCATCCTGGCTGTGCGAAATCGGGATGATCCCGCTCCGGCTCACCAGTCCCACGGTCGGTTTGATCCCGGCCAGCCCGTTCGCCGACGACGGACACACGATCGAGCCATCCGTTTCCGTGCCAATACCGGCGGCGGCCAGATTCGCCGAAATCCCCGCGCCCGTGCCCGAGCTCGATCCGCACGGATTCCGGTCGAGCGCGTAGGGATTTTTCGTCTGCCCGCCGCGCCCGCTCCATCCGCTGGTCGAGTGGTTCGAACGGATGTTGGCCCATTCGCTCAGATTGGTTTTGGCCAGAATCACCGCGCCCGCCGCGCGCAGCCGCTGCGCCAGGAACGAATCTTTCGGCGGTTTCGATCCCGCCAGCGCCAGTGATCCGGCCGTGGTCATCATCCTGTCCGCCGTATCAATGTTGTCTTTGATCAGCACTGGAATGCCGTGCAGCGGTCCGCGCGAACCTTTCGCTTTGCGCTCCTCATCGAGCCCATCCGCGATGGTGAGCGCATCCGGATTCAGCTCGATGATGGAGTTAATCGCAGGACCGTGCTTATCAATTTCTTCCATCCGCGCCGTGTACTTCTCGACCAGCGATCGCGCGGTGAACCTGCCCGACTTCATCCCTTCCTGCAGTTCTGCGATCGTGATCTCATCCAGTTCGAAAGGCTTGACTCCTGGATTCGGCTCGGGGCATGCGCTTCCCTCAGAAGCGGAAGACGCGCCCGCCCGCGCCGCTCCCAGTGCGGGATAGAGCGCCGAAGCCGCGCCTGTCACCAGCGCGGATTGCAGAAAGGAACGGCGGGAATGAGTGCTTTCGGAATTGCGTCTTGCTCGAGACATGAGTCGGGTGTCCTTGCAGGTCGGAGATCGAACAGAGACAGTATCTTACTCCACCCAAACTCGGCCGTGCACGGGCCCGGCATATGCCGCAGGAGTCACACGCTCACGCGCAAGGGCAAGAAGGTAAAGAAGGAAACGCCTGGGGGTCTTGCTTTTGGTCTTCTTTGCGACCTTCGCGGCTTTTCTTCGCGTCCTTTGCGGTACTAGCTTTTGACTTTGGCCTTTGACGCGGGCCTTAGACATAAGCCAGTCAGCTTTCCCCTACGATCTCTTCTTCGGCCGCGGAACCGCCGCCGCAGATTTGGAACCGGTTGGCTTGGACGGCGTCGCGGCCGCAAACAGAAGATGCGGATCATCCGCGTACGGGTTATAGGTGTCGTCGGGATACCAGGTTCCCGCAAAAAGCGCCGGTTCGCGTGCGACGGTCGAGCGCTGCACATGCACCGCGTCCACGAAACTGTGCTTGATACCGGGATTGCCCCAGTCTCCACCCCAGATCAGGCCGCTCGCGTGCGCCAGTTCCCCCAGAAATGCAAAGTCGCCCTTCCATGACGGCTCTCCGCCGATCGAGCGCACAATATCGCAAGCCAGTCCGTAATGGTGCACGCCCACCTTGCGCAACTTGGTCGCGCCCTGGTCGAACAGTTCCTGCTGTCGCGCCTGGCTGCGGTAGGTCTCATACACGATCAGAGGGATGCCCATTTTCTGCGCGCTGTCCACGATCTGCTCGACCAGTCTCCGCGTCGTCGGCTCCAGCAAGTCAAGCTCAGCGACACGGGTGGCTGACTGGAAACGAGAATCCCGCTGAATTACATCCGTGTAGAAGTTGCCCATGGTGCAGTCTCCTGCCGATTGCGCAAATGGGGGTACCCGCGAGCGCCGCTCCCACGGTCTTTCAGACCAAGAAAAAAGAAATCATCTCACCTAACCACGAATTACGGTGTGGTCAACAAGAATTTGATCGCTGTTCGGAAAACCGAACAGGATTCTGTCGGTTGATTAAGTCCGCTCAGCCCGATTGATTGGTCGGTGTTGACTGCCCAATGGATCGCGGCAGAAGGCCACCATTGGGTTGGCCCGTCAGTCTCACATCTCGCACTGGTGTCATCCCGAAGTCCCGCGCTTTCACCAGCGGGACGAGGGATCTCCCACGCAGCTTTGCGCACGGGAGATCCTTCGCTCCGCCTGAAAAGCGGCTTCGCTCAGGATGACGTCCGAAAGGAAACTCCTGAAGTTCAAGCAGATCCCGGCGGTTGTTCACCCTTGCGAGCAGTGGTAAGCTAATGCCGTTCCGAGCGGGAGTAACTCAGTGGTAGAGTCACGGCTTCCCAAGCCGTTGGTCGCGGGTTCGATCCCCGTCTCCCGCTCCACTTTTCCTCCATATTCCCCGTCCCCCAGGTTTCCTCGCCACCCGCGCGTCGGATCGCATCTCCCGCTGGACGCCGGTAAGCTAAGGCAGGACCGCTCCATCACACGTCCGGGGTCCGACGTCTGAAGTCAGCTTTCTCTTCCTCTTCGCGTTGCTCGCGCATGGTGCCGGCTCCGGTCCTGCGGGCACGCGCGTGCTCCATCTGCCGTGGTTACTTCAGTTTGCACCCAAGGTCCATTTCGTGATCACGATCACCAAGTACCGTGATGTCGGTTATTTATCGGTCAACCACGTTGGGGGAAGATAAGTATCGGAAGCACGAGAGGTGACCACTTGGGCCACGTTCCTCGTAGCGCAGGGTGAAAGTACTCCCTGCCGGGCTGGATCGAGGAGGTTGTAATGAAGGGCACAATTGAAATCCACGAACCGGAAGTGAAGGAAGCCACGCCGATAAGCCGGCCGGCGGCCGCGGTTCTGCCACGTTCGGAACTGGTGACAGCGCCGGTCATCCGGCAGCGGCCGATGTTCTCCGACAGTGTGCTGGATTTTGGGCCGCAGCGGAAAAAGAAGTTCCTGGCCACGACCACGTCATTCATCCTGAATTGCCTGGCCCTGGGAGTGTTACTGGCCGTTCCGCTGGTCTTCACCGAACAACTGCCGAAAGCGCAACTGCTGACGTTTCTGGTCGCTCCGCCGCCTCCACCTCCGCCACCTCCGCCAGCGGCCGCGCAGGTGCAGAAAATAGTTCACCAGATTCAGACCGACATGCTCTCCAGTGGACAACTGCGCACGCCCACCAAGATTCCACAGAAGGTTCAGATGATTAAGGAAGACGAGGCTCCCCCGCCCATCGCCGCTGCCGGCGGTGTAGTCGGCGGCGTGCCGGGAGGCGTTCCCGGCGGGCAACTGGGAGGCGTGATCGGCGGTATCGTCAGCGCCAGTTCGAGCATCGCTGCCGTGCCAAAACTGGCGCTGCCCCAGCGCATTCGCATCTCGCAAGGCGTGACCAGGGGGCTGCTGGTCCATCGCGTGGAACCTTCGTACCCGCCCCTGGCCAGGGCGGCGCGCATCCAGGGGGAAGTCGTGCTCAGCGCCGTCATCAGCATCAACGGCGACATTCAGAACCTGCAATTGGTCAGCGGCCATCCCATGCTGGTGCCAGCTGCGATTACCGCTGTCAGACAATGGCGTTACAAACCGTATCTTTTGAATGGACAACCGGTGGAGGTGGAGACCACGATCACCGTGATCTTCTCCCTCACTTCTTGAAATTCGGAAAGTGCGCTTTGGGGAGCGCCGGGAGTTATAAAATGCCTGTCGAATATACGTATCGCGTTTCCGCCTGGTGGACTTCCGGGCGCACTGGACTAGCCAAGTGCGAGTCCTCCCCCAACACGATTCACTTCTCCGACGCTCCCGAAATGGGTGGACTGGAGGGCCGCTGGGCGCCCGAGCAGTTGCTGCTCTGCGCCCTGGCCGGCTGTTTCACCACTACCTTCCATGAGGTTGCGCGCGGCGCCCGCTTCGACTACACCGATCTGGAGGTCGAGGTCGAGGGCAGCGTCCGCCGCAACCGTAACACCGGATGCAATTTCACTGAGATTCTGCTGCGTCCCCGCTTGACCGTGCCCTCCGAAGAGCATCGCGAAGTGGGCCTGGGACTCCTCCGCCGGGCTAAGGCGGTGTGCATGATTTCGCGCGCCATCACCGTCCCGCAGACTCTGGAGCCAACCGTGGAGGTCGTCAAGGTCCCGGTTGAGGGCTGGAACAATCAGGACGCAACCGTGAAACTGGGGGCATAGAACTGCGCTGGGGAAAGGGGGGTGAGTATGATGTTCTCCTACAGACTCGTCCGTCTGATTGAATCCCATGCTGATGCGCTCGCCGGGGGACTCGAAGAAAAGGTGCAGACCAGCTCCCAGGTCTCGCACTTCCGCACTATTCCCGGCCATGAGTTGCGAGAGCGCGTTTACGAAATCTACCGCCACCTGGGAGAGTGGCTGCTGGGCAAGAACGAACTGGACATCGAGCACCGCTACCGCGAAATCGGGGCGCGGCGCGCTCGTCAGGGTGTGCCGCTCAGCGAGGTTATCCAGGCCATCGTTCTGACCAAAGAGAATCTCTGGGAGTTCTTGAAGAGCGAAGCGGTCACGGATCGCGCCGTGGAAATCATGGGTGAACTGGAACTCCTGCAGATGCTGGAGATGTTTTTCGACCGGGCCATCTATTATGCGGCCGTGGGCTATGAAGAAGAAACCAGCCGCACGCCGCGCCGGGAAGAAACCTTGCGGGCACAATAAGGAGCGAACTCCGATGTCCATGTCCTGGGAAAGAGAGTACAAGAAGCGCCTGAAGGAAGCCGACGAGGCGCTCGAGTGCGTGAAATCAGGGATGCGGGTTTACATTCAGCCCGGCTGCGCCGAGCCGGAAGCGCTGGTCGAAGCCCTGATCCGGCGCGCGCCGCAGGTCTACGACGTGGAAATCGTGCACATGATGACCATGGGCTGCGCTCCCTACGTTGCGCCCGAGATGGCCGGACACTTCCGCCACAACGCCGTGTTCATCGGCGCCAACGTCCGCGAGGCCATCAACGACGGCCGCGCCGACTACACGCCCATTTACCTGAGCGAAATCGAAGAGCTGTTCGAAAGCGGGGCCATGCCCCTGGACGTGGCCCTCATCGAGGTCTCTCCGCCCGATTCCCACGGTTACTGCAGCTTTGGCGTGGGCGTGGACACCACGCTCACCGCCGCCAAGGTCGCCAAGCACGTCGTGGCCCAGATCAACGACAATATGCCGCGCACCTACGGCGACAGCTTCATTCACGTCTCCGACATCAGCGCTTTTGTCGAGTCCTCACGGCCGCTGTGTGCGCTGAAGAAGCCGATTGTGACCGACCTGCAAGTGGCGATTGCACGCAATGTAGCCAGCCTGATTGGAGACGGCGCCGTGCTGCAGACCGGCATCGGCGGCATTCCCGATGCCGTCCTGCCCCTGCTCATGGACCGCCAGGATCTCGGCGTGCACAGCGAGCTGGTCTCCGACGGCGTGATTCCTCTGATTGAGGCCGGTGTGCTCACCGGCGCAAGGAAGAACTTCAAGCCCCGCAAGATCATTCTCGGGTTTGCCCTGGGGACGCCGCGCCTGTTCGATTTTCTGGACAACAATCCCATTTTCGAGTTTCATCCCACCTCCTACACCAATGATCCCGGACTGATCGCCCGCAACGACAACATGGTGGCGATCAATTCGGCGCTGCAGGTGGATCTGACCGGACAGGTGTGTTCCGATTCCATCGGCAACCAGTTCTACAGCGGCATTGGCGGGCAGGTGGATTTCCTGCGCGGTGCTTCGCGCTCGAAGGGCGGCAAGCCGATCATTGCGATTTCTTCCACCGCCAAGCACGACACCATCTCGCGCATCGTGCCCATGCTCGATCCCGGCGCGGGCGTGGTCACTTCGCGTGGCCTCGTCCGCTACATCGTGACCGAGTACGGCGTCGCCTACCTGCACGGCAAGTCGATTCGCGAACGGGCTAAGGCGCTGATCGAGATCGCGCATCCCAAGTTCCGGGAAGGGCTGTACGAGTATTGCGAGAAGACCAAGTGGTTGCAGAATCCGCACACGGCACAGACAACCGTATCGAGGTGAGTACAACATGGCCGGCCAAGCACGCGGCAACGTAACAATTGATATCGAGGAATGCAAGGGTTGCGGGTTGTGCGTCGAATCCTGCCCGCCCAAGTGCCTGCAACTGGCTCCTGAGCTGAGCTCGTACGGGGTGCATCCGGTGCGCTACACCGGACACGACTGCACCGGCTGCGGCATCTGCTTCTATTGCTGCCCCGAACCCGGCGCCATCACCGTCTACCGGCTCGCGCCTCTGCCCAAAGTGGTGGTGTCGGCCAAGGTTCAGGTCCCGGACGGAGGCGAACATGCGCCAGCTTTGTAAAGGCAACGTCGCGGTCATCAAGGGCGCGGTGCTGGCCGGTTGCCGCGCTTATTACGGATACCCCATTACCCCCGCCAGCGAGGTTGCCGAAGCCGCCGCGCTCTATCTTCCCGAAGTCGGCGGCACCTTCATCCAGGCCGAAAGCGAGACCTCGTCCATCAACATGGTCTACGGCGCCGCCTCCGCCGGAGTGCGCGCCATGACCGCCTCTTCCGGTCCCGGTCTCAGCCTCATGCAGGAAGGAATTTCCTATCTCGCCGGTTCTGAACTGCCCTGCGTCATCGTCGACGTGATGCGCGGTGGTCCCGGCCTGGGCAACATCGCTCCCGAACAGAGCGACTACCTGGCCATGGTCAAGGGCGGCGGACACGGCAATTACCGCAACCTGGTAGTGGCTCCCGCCTCGGTGCAGGAGATGGCCGACTTCACCATCCTGGCCTTCGAACTGGCCGACAAATACAGGAATCCGGCCATCGTGCTCACCGACGGCTTCGTCGGCCAGATGATGGAACCGCTCGACCTCGAGTACCGCGAAATCATCGCGCCCGCCAAACCGTGGGCGGTCGAGGGCACAGCGGAGACGCGCAAGAACATGATCAGCTCCATCTATCTCGAGCCCGACGAACTGGAAGAGCACCAGCGCCGAATGGAGGCAAAATACATCCGCGCCCAGCAGACGGAAACGCGCCGCGAGGAGTACCGCACCGAGGACGCCAACCTGATTGTCGTGGGTTACGGCATCGTCTCGCGCGTCCTGCGTTCTGCCGTGGACGAAGCGCGCAGACAGGGCATCAAGGCCGGCCTGTTCCGGCCCATTACCTTGTGGCCTTTCCCCGCCAAACAGCTGGAAGCGGCCGCCCTGCGCGCCGAAAAGGTTCTGGTCGTCGAACTGAGCAACGGCCAGATGGTCGAGGACGTCCGCCTGGCCCTCAACGGCCGGCGGCCGGTCGAGTTCTACGGACGCGTCGGCGGCAACGTCCCCGACGTCGAGGAACTGCTGCCCAAGATGGAAGTCAAGAAGATCGAGGAAGTACCGGCCACGGTGTGAGGCCGGTGGAGCCCGGACGCCCTCGTCCGGGGAGTAAAGGCGGACGAGGGCGTCCGCCGCTCCACCGAGTCCCGCAGGGACGGCACGTAAGAGGAGCCACTATGGCAGAGCGGGTAATCGCGGAGGAAGCAAAAGTAACGGAACCGAAAGTGACGACCGACAACTATGAAGTCGTGCACTCCAAGTCACACGCGTTCTATCCCGAGTACGAACGCAAGACCGATCTCCGGCATCAGACCCACTATTGTCCCGGCTGCGGCCACGGCGTGGTCCACAAGCTGATCGCCGAGGCCATTGACGACCTGGGCGTGCAGAACGAAACCATTCTGGTCAGCCCCGTCGGATGCTCCGTTTTTGCCTATTACTATTTCGACGTGGGCAACGTGCAGGTGGCGCACGGCCGCGCTCCCGCCGCGGCTACCGGCCTGAAGCGCGCCTGCCCCGACAAAATGGTCATCGCCTATCAGGGCGACGGCGATCTGGCCGCCATCGGTACCGCCGAAATCATCCATGCCGCCAATCGCGGCGAAAAGATCAGCGTCTTCTTCGTCAACAATGCGATTTACGGCATGACTGGCGGCCAGATGGCGCCCACCACCCTGGTTGGCCAGCGCAGCACGACTTCGCCTTGGGGACGCCGGCCGGTGAACGAGGGCTTCCCCATCCACATGTCGGAATTGCTCTCCTCGCTGGAAGCTCCGGTCTATATCGAGCGCGTCGCGCTCTCCGACAATAAGAACATCATGAAAGCCCGCCGCGCCGTCCGCAAAGCGCTGGAGTTGCAGCGCGCCGGCGCCGGCTTCACGTTCGTCGAGATTCTCTCGCCCTGCCCCACCATCTGGGGTAAAGATCCAGTCGACGCGCGCAAGTGGATAGCGGAGAAAATGATTCCTAACTTCCCCCTGAACGTTTTCCGCGATCGCAAAGTTGAAATCCCCAACACCAACGTGCCGCCGCACAAAACCGTTGCCGAAGTGATCGGCGGCAACGAAAAGGAATCCGGTGACGCCGCTCCCGCTCCCCGCCACCATCATCATTTCCGCGAACTGGGCATCAAAATCGCCGGCTTCGGCGGCCAGGGCGTACTGCTGCTCGGCCAGCTTCTGGCGGAAGTGGGCATGCGCGAAGGCCTGGAAGTCAGCTGGCTGCCGTCCTACGGGCCGGAGATGCGTTCCGGCAGCGCTCACTGCCACGTCTGCCTGTCGAAGGACCGCATCGGCTCGCCGCTCGTCTCGCGCCCGCAGGTTCTGGTTGCCATGAACGAAATTTCGCTGCGCAAATTTGCCGCCGAAGTCGCGCCCGGCGGAATCATCATCTACGGCCGCGAGAAAGTGCCCGAAGATCTAGCCATTCCTCAGGCGCAGGTCGTCTGCCTCCCGGCGAACGAGATTGCCGACAAGCTGGGCTCGGCCAAGGTGGCGAACGTCGTCATCATGGGCGCGCTGCTCGAAGAAACCGAATGCCTGTCGGCGGCGACCGCCATGAAAGTGCTGGAGGCGAAGGTCAAGAATCCCACTCTGCTCGAACTGGACCGCAAAGCGATCGAGGCCGGCCGCCTCTACATCGACCACACCGTCGCCCTCGGCGCCGTCACCCAGGCCGACGGATTTGCCCAGTAGAATCTGCCGCCGGGTTCACACTGGGTGCCCCGTCCAAGCTGGCTGCCCCACCCCTCGCGGTTTTCGAAGGGTGGGATTCCGCGCGGATGATGGCGTCATTCCGAAGGCCCGCGTCTTCACCAGCGGGCCGAGGAATCTTGCGCGCAGCATCTCCGGACCCCGGTTCCATCCAGGTATACGCGAAGCAGGGCGCCTCTCGACTAGCGGATGTCAACAGAGTCAGACGCTCCCCTACACATCCTGCGTGCCGTGAACGTCCGTACTGACGACCGTCGGCCCTTTCTTCGACACTGCCCACTCGTAATCCGGATCATCCATCCGCAGGTGATGCACGCCGCCGGGAAACCGGGTCATGAGCTTGTCGTATTGCGCTCGCTGCTTCTCCGTCTTCACCGGGTCCTCGTGCGGGCTCGGAATCCATTCGTGGAGATAGTAGATGCTCAGAACATTCGCCTGCAGCAACTCCTTGGCGCAGCCGAAGCACGGCCGCATGGTGGTGTAGACCGTGCTCCCTTCCACTGCGATTCCGAAGCGGGCCGCGGCCAGCAGCGCATTTTGTTCCGCGTGCACGCAGATACAGAGGTCATACGCTTCCCCGGATTGATACGCCTTGTCGCGGTTGGCGCAGCGATAGCAGCCGTCATCGAGGCAGTTGACCATGTTCGCCGGAGTGCCGTTGTATCCGGTGGAGACGATGCGATGATCCTGTACGATGATCGCCCCCACGCGATTGCCCCTGCAGTTCGCCCGCAACCGCACCGCCATCGCGATCGCCATGAAATACATGTTGCGATTGGCGCGGGCGTTCCTCGCGGCCACCGGCTCCGGACGGCCAGGGTCGGGCGCCGCCGCGGCCTTGGCGCGGGCGGTGTCCGTTTTCTGATTCCTGGATCCGTTTCGATTGCCAGCTTTCGTGGGCATGATTCGCCTCCCTTGCTCAACAGATTCCGGGCCTGCTGTCGAGCAGCCAACACCAGCGCCGCTCCGCCCCGCGATTGTAGTGCAAAGTCTGGAGTGATGCTCATATGCGGGATCGATCTCGGGTACTGAGTCAAGTGATGCAGGTCTTAAGCAACGTCTCAATTTGCGGACACAGCTATGTGGGGACAGCCGCTCCCGGCTGTCCGGTCGAGCGAAGCTCGACAGCGCAGTCCGTTCGAGCCAAAACATCACCGGGGCTTCAGCAGACTGCTGGGGAACTCGACCTGCGGCCCCGTGTTGAAAGGACGCGGCCCCATGCATCCCATTGAAAATGCGTCCCTCATTCTTCCCTCCGTGACCCCAATCACACCCGCCGGTGACAGGCGGCATATCGAAAATCAGCCCGCCGCGTAATCCTGAACTTGAGCATGGAGGTGTTCCATGACACTCTCCGAAGCTAGAGTCGAAGAAGGCAAGACCGCACTGGCCGAGCGAAAGATCGTTGCTCCGCCCAAGAATGTCCTGTTCGCCACCGATTTTTCTCCCACCTCAGAGTCAGCTCTGCCCTATGCCACCGCCATTTGCCGGCGCTTTGGGAGCACCCTGCACGTCACACACGTGCTTTCCGACACCAGCCTGCTGGCCATGACCGGCGGCGTCGATTACGTCAGCATGGGCACCATTTACGAGAGCGCGCTCCAGGAAGCCCAGGAAAAAATTGAGCACATGGCGCTGCGTTTTGAGGGAATCCCTCACCACACTCACGTGCGCCATGGCTTGATCTGGCAGAACCTGTCCGAGATCATTGCCGAAAAGGAAGTGGATCTGATCGTGGTCGGCACGCACGGCCGCACCGGACTGGGCAAGCTGCTCCTGGGTTCGGTGGCCGAGGATATTCTGCGCCACGCGCCCTGTCCCGTGCTTACGGTTGGCCCGAAGGTCTCTGGCCGGGCCAAACTTCCTGCTTTTCCGGCTACTGGCCGCGATCTTGCCCCGATCGAGCTCGAGGTGCGGCAGATCCTTTTCGCGACCAACTTTGCGCACAACGCGCCAGCCGTCGCCCGGGCGGCCGTGTCTCTGGCTGGGGCATTCCATGCCCGGCTCACCCTCCTGCATGTGTTCGAGGATTACACTCATCTGGGCAGCCAGCCCGACCTCATCGAGCAGGGCGTGCGCCGCTTGCATGAATTGTTGCCCAACGATGTCGCCCTGCAATATCCGCCGGAAACCGTGCTCGAATTCGGCCCCGCCGCGGAGCGCATCCTGAGAGTCGCTTCCGCTCGGGAAGTCGATCTCGTCGTGCTCGGCGCCCGCACCGCCGCCAGCGCCGGCAGCACTCACCTGCCCTGGACGACCGACCATCAGGTGATTGCGCAGGCCCACTGCCCCGTGCTGACGGTTCGGGAGTGAGCGGGGGACAAACAGCGATTCAGCGAAAGGCGGCAGGCGAAAGCACTGACAGGCTGCAGAAAGCTCTGATTTTCTTCGCGATCTTCGCGGCCTTTCTTGGCGTGCTGTGCGGTTAAGGCTTTTAGACCGCGGTAATGTCCTAAGCTGGTTTTCTTACCACGGAGACACAGAGAAAACCAACTGCCTGAAAACGCTCCTTCCGGTTTTTGCAGGTTCAAGGTCTTCTCCGTGACTCTGTGGTGAAAAAAGGCAAATTAGGACACTGCCAGACCCGCCGGTGCCGCGGCGCCCCCTGGAATGCTCTAGAATCAAGGAATTCTTGTCCTCGGATGACTCGCGCCGAAAATCCCGCGCTCGAACGCCTGCGCATTACGTTGCGCGGCGCCGTGCAGGGAGTCGGGTTTCGTCCCTTCGTTTACCGCCTCGCCACGGAACTGTCCCTCACCGGCTGGGTATTGAATTCCTCTGCCGGCCTGGTGGTCGAAGTCGAAGGCCCGCCCGATCAGTTGGCCCGTTTTGAAGAACGTCTGGAGCGCGAGCGGCCGAAAGCCTCGGTCGTGACCGTCCGCGAATCGGCGCGGATTGAAACGCAAGGCTCAACCCGCTTCGAGATTCTTTCGAGCGACGCCGATTCCGGCAAGACCGTTAACGTTCTTCCCGACCTCGCCACCTGCGCCGATTGCCGCGCCGAACTGTTCGATCCCGCCAATCGTCGCTTCCAATATCCCTTCACCAACTGCACCAACTGCGGCCCGCGCTACACCATCGTCGTCGACATCCCCTACGACCGGCCCAACACCACGATGCGCGAGTTTGTGCTTTGCCCCGCCTGCCGCGAGGAATACGAAAATCCCGCCAACCGCCGCTTCCACGCTCAGCCCAACGCCTGCCCGGTGTGCGGCCCCAAACTCGATGGAACGATCCAGGACGCCGCCCAGGCCTTGCGCCGCGGCGAGATTGTCGCACTCAAAGGCATCGGAGGATTTCAGCTTCTGGTCGATGCCCGCCGGGCTGCCGCCGTGGCGCGCCTTCGCCAGCGCAAGCATCGCGAAGAAAAACCTTTCGCGCTCATGATGCCGTCGCTCGAAGTCGCGCGCGAGTATTGCGACATCTCACCCGCCGAAGTCGAACTGCTCGAGTCGCAGGCCGCGCCTATCGTATTAGTTAAACCCAAAAACGCTACCGATCTCGCCTGGAACGTCGCTCACTGCTCACCCTATCTCGGCGTCATGCTGCCGTACTCGCCGCTGCATCACCTGCTGATGCAGGAATGCCGATTTCCTCTGATCGCGACCAGCGGCAACCGCAGCGACGAACCTATCGCGGTTGCGAATGACGAAGCGACCACTCGCCTCAAAGACATCGCCGACCGCTTTCTGATGCACAACCGGCCGATCGTGCGCGCCTGCGACGATTCCGTGGTGCGTCTCACCCGCGGACGCGCCGGAATTCTCCGCCGCGCCCGCGGCTATGCCCCGCTCGGCATTCGGGTGCGCCACAGCTTGCCTCCCGTGCTCGCCGTCGGCGGCCATCTGAAGAACACCGTCGCCATTGCCGTCGGCCAGGACGTTTTTCTCAGCCAGCATATCGGCGACCTCGACACGCTCGAGGCCCGCGGCGCCTTCGAGCGCGCCATCGCCGATCTCTGCCGCCTCTACAGTTTCAAGCCCGAAGCCGTTGCCTGCGACTTGCATCCCGACTACGCCTCGACGCATTGGGCCGAGCGGTCCGGTTTGCCGATCGTCCGCATGCAGCACCATCAGGCCCACGTCGCCGCCTGCGCCGCCGAGAACGACGTCGAAGGCGAATACCTCGGCGTCTCCTGGGACGGCACCGGATACGGTCTCGACGGCGCCATCTGGGGCGGCGAATTTTTTCGCGGCGAAGGCAATCGTTTCGAGCGCATCGCGCACCTGCGTCCGTTCGGCCTGCCCGGCGGAGACGCTGCCGTCCGCGAAGGCTGGCGTTCGGCGGCCAGTCTGCTGTTTGAGGCTTGCGGACCCGAAGCCGCTGACCCGCGAGTCCGTCTGATGCTCGAACGGAGCATCAACGTCGTCCCCACCACCAGCGTGGGACGCCTGTTTGACGCCGTGGCTTCGATTACCGGCGTGGCCCAGCAGAATCGCTTTGAAGGCCAGGCCGCCATGCTGCTGGAAAATGAAATTGGGCCGTTGCGCACCGAGGAGGCGTATCCTTTGAGTGGTGGAGACTGGGGTCCCTTGAGTCAGGCCGTCGTGGCTGACAAGCGCGCCGGAGTATCTGTGCCGCTGATCGCCGCGCGCTTTCACAACGCTTTGGTCGCATGGATCCTGGAAGTTGCAGCCCAAGTCGGACTGAAGCAGGTTGTGCTCAGCGGCGGCGTATTTCAGAACCGTTATTTGACGGAGCGGGCAGCCGCGGCGCTGGAGTCCCGCGGTTTTACGGTGTACACGCATCAGCGCGTCCCGCCCAACGACGGCGGTATCGCGTTGGGCCAGGCGGTAATGGCGAGGCTGTAGGATTTTCTTCGCGGGCTTCGCGAGTCCTTGGCGCCCTTTGCGTTCGAGCTTTCTTACCGCAAAGATCGCAAAGATTCTCGCAAACGTCGCTAAGCGGATCAGTGGTTATGGAAAGGCGCGGGCAGTGCCGTGGAAGAGCAGCCCTTCAGGGCCGCGTTAGAGACCGTCAACAAAGGGGCTTTAGCCCCTGAGGGAGTTTAGGAGCGCGTCATGTGTCTTGCTGTTCCCGGCCGGGTCGTCGAAATCACCGACACCGGCGACATCGCTTTCCGCCGCGCCAAGGTGGATTTCGGCGGTGTGCGCAAAGAAATCAATCTGGCCTACACGCCGGAGGCCGAAGTCGGCAAGTACGTTCTGGTCCACGTCGGCTTCGCCATCAGCGTGATTGACGAAGCCGAAGCGCAGCGCGTCTTCCAGTACCTCGAGGAACTGGGCGCGCTGAAAGAGGAACTCGGTGAAATTCCTCAGTGAATATCGCGACCAGAAGGCCGCCGAGCAACTCGCCCAGGCCATCCGCGCCAAAGTCACGCGCCCCTGGACGATCATGGAAATCTGCGGCGGCCAGACTCACACCATCGTCAAGAGCGGCTTGGAGGACTTGCTGCCGCGCGAAATCACGCTGGTGCACGGCCCCGGCTGCCCGGTCTGCGTCACGCCGATCGAACTGATCGACAAGGCAGTCGCCATCGCCCAACGCCCAGATGTAATTTTCTCTTCCTTCGGCGACATGCTGCGCGTGCCCGGCTCGTCGAAGAGCCTGTTCGACGTGAAGGCCGAAGGCGCCGACGTGCGCATCGTCTATTCGCCGCTCGACGCGCTGAAACTGGCGAAGACCAATCCGGATCGGCAAGTCGTTTTCTTCGCCGTCGGTTTCGAAACCACGGCTCCCGCTAACGCCATGGCCGCGTGGCAGGCTGATCACGACCGCGTGGAGAATTTCTCGCTGCTCGTTTCCCACGTGCTGGTCCCTCCCGCCATGGAGGCGCTGCTGTCCTCCGACAGTTGCGTCGTCCAGGGATTTCTCGCCGCCGGTCACGTCTGCACCGTCATGGGCTTCGAGGAATACATCCCGATCGCGGCGCGTTACAACGTTCCGATCGTCGTAACTGGATTCGAGCCGCTCGACCTGCTCGAAGGCATTCTCATGACTGTGACTCAGCTCGAGGAAGGCCGCCACGAGGTCGAAAACCAGTACAGCCGCGCGGTTCGGCGGGAAGGGAATCGCCCCGCGCAGGAGCGCATCGCCGAAGTGTTCGAGATCACCCCGCGGCAGTGGCGCGGTTTGGGCGAGATTCCGGCCAGCGGCTTCCAGTTGCGCGGACGCTTCCAGAAATACGACGCCAACCGGCGCTTCCCGTTCTCCGGCGAACCGGCGCACGAATCTCCGGAGTGCATTGCCGGACTGATTCTGCAAGGCCTCAAGAAGCCTCACGACTGCCCGGCATTTGCCGTGAAGTGCACGCCGGAGAATCCGCTGGGCGCTCCCATGGTATCGTCAGAAGGCGCCTGCGCGGCCTATTACCACTATGGCAGACGGCAAACCCACGACGTTCACTCTGAGCTGCCCAGTCCCGCGAGTCGCTGACGATCGCATCGTTCTGGCCCACGGCGGCGGCGGACGGCTCACACACCAGCTCATCGAAAAGATTTTTCTTCCCGCATTCTCGAACCCCGCCCTCGACCAGCGTCACGACGGCGCCGTTCTGCCTATCGATGGATTGACGCCCGGCTCGCGCCTCGCCTTCACCACCGATTCCTTCGTCGTACGGCCGCTGATTTTCCCCGGCGGCAATATCGGCGACCTCGCCGTCAACGGCACGGTGAACGATCTCGCCATGTGCGGCGCGCGGCCTTTGTACTTGAGTGCCGGGTTCATTCTGGAAGAAGGTCTCGAGATGGAAACGCTGCGCATCGTGGTGAAGTCCATTCGGGAAGCCGCGGCCAAAGCCGGCGTGCAACTCGTGACCGGCGACACCAAAGTCGTGGACAAGGGCAAAGGCGACGGCATTTTCATCAACACCTCCGGGATCGGCGTCGTCGAGTCCGGAGCTGGGCTCATAAATGGCTCTGAAAGGGCGCGGCTTCAGCCGCGCCATCAGCAGCCAAGAAAAACGGGGGCTTTAGCCCCTGAGGGAAGACCGTTGGCTGCCATCGGCCCGGCCTCAGTCCAGCCCGGCGACGCCGTCATCGTCAGCGGAGACCTCGGCCGCCACGGCATCGCCATTCTTTCCGTGCGCGAAGGCCTCGCGTTCGAATCGCCGATTCTCAGTGATACGGCCAGCGTCTGGCCCGCGGTCGAAGCGCTGCTCAATGCGGGAATTGAAATTCACTGTCTGCGCGACCTGACCCGCGGCGGCCTGGCGACAACGTTGAACGAGATCGCCGGCGACCGGAATGTCTGCATCAAGCTGGAGGAAACGCTCATTCCGGTCGACGAAGTCGTCGAGGGCGCCTGCGAAATCCTCGGCCTTGATCCGCTGTACGTGGCCAACGAAGGCCGCTTCGCCGTATTCGTCCCAGAAGCGCAAGCCAACGCCGCGCTTGACGTTCTGAAGAAAGTCGAGGTGTCGCGAGCATCCGTCCGCATAGGAAAAGTGGAAGAGAGCCCCGGCCGCACCGTCGTTCTGCAAAGCCGCATCGGCGGCAATCGGGTGGTGGACATGCTGAGCGGGGAACAGCTGCCGAGAATCTGCTAGATGCACTTCGTCCCGAAGGGACGATTGACAATAGCCCGGCGTTTCCAACGCCGGGTTGCCGCCGTTGAGATCAGCCCGGCCCGTTAGGGACGGCTGAAAGGCAGCGGCGCGCCGTTTCAATCGTGCCTCCGGCACGAGGTTCCATGGTGCGGAGTCTTCCCGCCAGTAAACTGGCGGGCTACTTTCGGAGGTGCCTCCGGCACCGTCGTCTTACCACTCACTCACCACATAGGTCATTCGCTTTGGGTCTAGAAGCGCGACCGGCGCAGCTTTCACCCCTCCCACGGATTCACCAGCCTCACCCCGCATCCTTCGAAAACATAAGGGTTGCGTGTGGCCAGCGTTGCTCCATGAACCCGCGCGATCGCCGCGATCTGCGCCTCGAAACCAGACATCGGTTTCCCTTGCCGGCGGCGAGAGGACGCGATCTGCGCGAACGCACGGGCGGCTCGGTCCTCATAGGTCAGAATGTGATCCGCGAACGCGCCGCCGAACATCTTTTCGGCAGCCGCGCGAAGTGCGTCGCGGCGCCGGCTTACGGAGATGAGCTCGATGCCGTAAAAAATTTCCGCCATCGTCACGGCGGTGACGTGCAGGTCCTCCGCCGCCTGACTGCTGAACCAGTGCAGTACGCGCGGCTCCGGCGCCGGGCGCATCAGTTCGCAAACGACATTGGTATCGAGAATGATCATCGCGCAAATTCTTACCACGGAGACACGGAGTCACAGAGAACGCAAATACTCATTGTTGATTTTTGATTGCTGAATGAGAACCGCTACCGGAAGCTCAGGGTTGTCATTCATCAATCAACAATCAGGATTCAACAATTCTCTCTCCGTGTCTCTGTGCCTCCGTGGTGAAACTCTCTACTCCCCCTCACTGAGCCAATCTGGATCGCGTACGGGTTCCCGTGCCAGGCGCTCCAGTTCCACTCCTCCCAGCGGACCGAAGATGGCGCGAATACGCTCGGCGAGATTGGACTGTTTCCTCGAGGTCTGGGCCAGCGCACTCTTCAGGATTTCGCGTGCCTCCTGCTCCATGGACCGCCCATTCGTGGCCGCGCGGATCTTGAGCTTGCGTTTCGTGTCCTGTTCCAGGTTTCGGATGGTAATGCTTGGCATGCTATCAATGATAGCACTGCAATCAATGATTGCACACCGAAAACCTACCATGCGCGCCGCGTGATGCTGGAGGTACCCGCAGAATTACCCGAATAGCCCACAACGGTCCCCGTATCTTATTCATTCCATGCCACATCCACACCGCGTGACGCCAATCACCCCCACCGGTGCGATACGTCACTGCCACTTCTTTATGGAAGAAGAGAATGAGTAGCGGCATTATGTACAGGTTGTACCTACGGAGGTAGGACTATGGCTGTGATGACACCCCCGGGAATCAAGGTTCCAGGGGACTACATTGAATCCGTGATGATCAGTGTGAAAGCGAAGAACCCCGCCGAACCCGAGTTCCATCAGGCGGTGCAAGAAGTGCTGGACTCTTTGAGGTTGGCCCTGGCCAAACATCCCGAATACCAGTCAGTTCATCTGCTGGAGCGGGTTGTCGAGCCAGAGCGCGTCCTCATGTTCCGCGTTCCCTGGTTCGACGATCAGGGCAACGTTCAGGTCAACCGCGGTTTCCGCATCGAGATGAACAGCGCCATCGGCCCCTACAAGGGCGGACTGCGCTTCCATCCCTCGGTCAACCTCGGCATCCTGAAGTTCCTGGCGTTTGAACAGGTTTTCAAGAACTCGCTGACCACGCTGCCCATGGGCGGCGGCAAGGGCGGCAGCGATTTCGATCCCAAGGGCAAGAGTGACAACGAAGTGATGCGCTTCTGCCAGAGCTTCATGACCGAGCTGCAGCGCCACATCGGGCCTGACACCGACGTTCCCGCCGGTGACATCGGCGTGGGCGGACGCGAGATCGGTTTCCTGTTCGGCCAGTACAAGCGGCTGCGCAATGAATTCACCGGCGTGCTGACCGGCAAAGGCCTGGGCTGGGGCGGCTCGCTGATTCGTCCCGAAGCCACCGGCTACGGCTGCGTCTATTTCGCCGACGAAATGCTGAAGACGAGAAAAGACAAGCTGGAAGGCAAGCTCTGCCTGGTTTCCGGCAGCGGCAACGTCTCGCAATACACCATCGAGAAACTGCTCGACTTCGGCGCCAAGCCAGTCACGGTGTCCGACTCGAACGGCGTCATTTACGATCCCGATGGCATTGACCGCGAGAAACTGGCCTGGGTCATGGACCTGAAGAACGTGAAGCGCGGCCGCATTCGCGACTACGCCGACAAGTACAAGAAAGCCATCTTCATGCCCACCGACATCAAGCTGGAGCACAACCCGCTGTGGAACGTGAAGGCCGATTGCGCCTTCCCCAGCGCCACCCAGAACGAAATCACCGCGAAAGATGCGGCCAACCTGCTGAAGAACGGATGCAAGCTGGTTGCCGAGGGCGCGAACATGCCGTCCACGCTCGAAGCCACCAAGATGTTCCTCGATGCCAAGATCCTGTACGGACCGGCCAAGGCCGCCAATGCCGGCGGCGTGGCCACCAGCGGCCTCGAAATGTCCCAGAACAGCCAGCGGCTGAGCTGGACGCGCGAGGAAGTGGACAACCGTCTGCACAAGATCATGATCGCCATCCACCAGACCTGCTACGAAACGGCCGAGAAGTACGGCACGCCCGGCAACCTGGTGAACGGCGCCAACATCGGCGGCTTCCTCAAGGTCGCCAACGCGATGCTGGATCAGGGCCTGGTGTAGTAGCTCGTGGAGGGGCGGACGCCCTCGTCCGCCCAGCCGGGCGAAGCCCGGCAGTTACATGCAGTAACGATGAAACGGGTGCCCCATCCTTGTCGCGCTTTTGCGGCAAGGGTGGGGATTTTGACTTTCATCTCGGGCGTCCAACGAAAATCCAGTGCCCTTTCCCGCAGCCACAAAAGTCAAGACCTCGACCGGCTACCTGTTGCACCACAAATGGTGCAACATCGTTACAAGCGACTGAAACCTAGTGAGTTACTGACTTGAAGTCCTGTGTAAAGAAATCGCTGTAACGTGTTTATAAACAACAACTTAGATTCGCTCATTAAATCGATTTAACCTGCCGCTGGAGCGCGCCCAAATCGATCTGATGTTCGGTATGGCCGAGGTCCAGAAAGTTCGCGCTGCGCTTTCTGACGCTCAGCGCAGGGCATTCCACGAAGCGAGCCGCCCGGAGATTTTCTGCGCACCGATGAATCGCAAGAAACTCGCGCTCCCCAGTGCTTTGATCTGATCAGGCCAGCTGACGTCTGCAACTTCGTTCCAGGGACGAGTGACAATGGCTCGCCTTGTCCCGGAGGGACAGCTGACAATAGCCCGGCCTTTCAAGGCCGGGTCAGGCTGAAATGAAGTGATAGGGAGTATTTCAGTCGTGCCTCCGGCACGAGGGGACTCTGCTCGCAGCCTTCCCGCCAGTGAACTGGCGGGCTATTTTCGCTGGTGCCTCCGGCACCCCTTTTCCTTCCGGCTAGAACCGTCGAGCTTCGCTCGACCGGACAGCCGGGGGCGGCTGTCCCCACACAAATATCAGGCTATCCTCGCGAGTATGATTACCTGTTAGCCAAGCCCATGTCTCTGCTGCGCATTACCGAGCCCATCCTCGACGCCGAAGAGCGCTTTGAAGGCTTCGAAAATCTGATGCCCTTCAAGGTGCACAATATCCTTCTGGTGTCGAGCCTGTACGACTCGTTCATCCTGCGCGAAGACGGACGGCTGAACGAGCTGCTGATCGACGAATCGCTCGACCTGAACCTGCAGCAGATTCCCGGCATCACCCACGTTTCCAGTTGCGCCGAGGCGCTTGACCTGGCTCGCGCCAATCCGCAGTTCAATCTGATCGTGACCAACCTCGCCGTCGGCGACATGGACGCCGCACAGCTGGCCCGCGAAGTGCGCCGCGCCGGGCTCGACGTTCCCGTGGTCGTGCTCGGTTACGACTATCGCGAGATCAAGAATTTCGTAGCGTGCAATCCGGTCACCGACATTGACCGCGTCTTTCTCTGGCAGGGCAATGCCCGCATCCTGATCGCAATCGTCAAGTACATCGAAGACAAGCGCAACGTGCTGCACGACACGCGCGCCATGGGCGTGCCGGTGCTGCTCGTGGTGGAAGACAACATCCGTTATTACTCGTCGTTTCTGCCCGTCCTCTACACCGAACTGATCAAGCAGTCGCGGCTTGTGATTCAGGAAGGCATCAACGTCGCGCACAAGCTGGTGCGGATGCAGGCGCGTCCGAAGATTGTGCTCGCCTCGAATTTTGAAGAAGCGGCGGAGCTGGTCGAGCAGTATCGGGACTACATTTTCGGCCTGGTGTCGGACGTTGAGTTTCCGTGGGATGGCAAGCTGAGTCCGGAAGCGGGATTTGAACTGGCGCGCCTGGTCAAGAGTCTCGCCGCCGACGTTCCCATCGTTTTGCAAACCAGCCGCCCGGAATTCCTTCCGCGGGCTAGCGCCGAAGGCTACTCGTTCCTGCGCAAGCGCTCGCCCACGCTGCTCAACGACCTGCGCCGCATTCTCACCGATCACTTCGGATTCGGCGATTTCGTTTTCCGCATGCCCGACCGCAGCGAAGTGGCGCGCGCCAAAGACCTGAACGAACTGGAAGAGCAATTGCAAAGCGTCGCCGCCGACAGCCTGATGTACCACGCGCAGCGTAATCACTTTTCCCACTGGCTGATGGCGCGCACCGAATTTGCCCTGGCCGCCAAGCTGAGGCCGCGCAAGGTCTCGGACTTCAACGGCCCGGAGCACATGCGCCGCGACCTGATTGAATCGATCAGCGATTACCGGCGCGAACAGAACGAAGTCCTGATTGCAGATTTCAAGGCCGACACCTTCAAGCCTGCGGAATCAAGCTTCCTGCGAATTGGTTCGGGATCGCTCGGGGGCAAGGCCCGTGGCCTGGCTTTTGTGCGGCATCTGCTGCGCACGCGCCGCATCGCCCGCCGCTTTCCGGGGGTACGCATCGCCGTGCCGCCCGCCGTGGTTCTGGCCACCGACGTGTTCGATCAGTTTCTCTCGGAAAATAATCTGAGCGACTTCGCCCTGCATTGCGACGACGACACCGAGATCCAGCAGCGCTTTCTCGACGCTCCGCTGCCCACCGGCCTGCAGGAAGACCTGAGGGCATATCTGGCGGAGGTGAATTATCCGCTGGCCGTGCGCTCCTCCAGCCTGCTCGAGGATTCGCAATACCAGCCGTTCACCGGCGTCTATGAAACTTTCATGCTGGGCAACCAGCAGGCCGGCCTCGACGTGCGGCTCGACGAACTTTCCGAAGCCATCAAGCGCGTCTACGCTTCCACCTTCAGCCAGCACACCAAGGCTTACGTGCGGGCCACGCCTTACCGCTTGGAAGAAGAAAAAATGGCGGTGATCCTGCAGCGGGTGGTGGGCACGGCTCACGGGCCGCGCTTTTATCCGGATTTTTCCGGCGTGGTGCGCTCGCACAATTTCTATCCCGTGCCGCCCATGACGTTTGCCGACGGCATTGCGGCGGTGGCTTTGGGCCTGGGCCGCACGGTCGTGGATGGCGGCAGGTGCCTGAATTTTTGCCCGCGCTATCCGCGGAATCTGCTGCAGTTTTCTTCCGTCGAAGACATTCTGGCCAACACCCAGACCGAGTTCTGCGCCCTCGAACTGGACGGCGTTCCCCACGGCGGTCCGGGCCATTTGCGCGAAGTCCGCTTCGGCCTCGATGTGGCCGAGTCCGATGGTACGCTGGATCCCGTGGCGTCAACGTATTCGGCGGATAACCATGCCGTCTATGACGGCACCAGCCGCCCCGGCGCTCGCGTGGTCACATTTGCGCCCATGCTCAAGCACGGCATCTTCCCGCTGGCCACAATTCTGGAGGTGCTGGTGCGGGCCGGAGAAGATGCGCTGGGCAATCCGGTGGAGATCGAATTCGCCGTCCGCCTGCCGCGCGCCGACGAGCCGGCGGAATTCGGCTTCCTGCAGATTCGTCCGCTGACCCTGGCCCGCGATCAGGGAGACCTCACCATTGACGAAGTAGACCCGGCGCAGGTGCTGTGCCAGAGCACAAAAGTTCTGGGCAACGGGCGCATCGAAAACCTGCACGACATTGTGGTGGTGGATTCACACCGCTTCGAGCGCAGCCGCAGCCAGCAAGTGGCCCGATCGGTGGCGCACTTCAATGCCAGCCTGAGCGCGGAGAATCGCCCCTACCTGCTGATCGGCGTAGGCCGCTGGGGATCGAATGATCCCTGGCTGGGTATTCCGGTGGAGTGGGACGAAATCGCCGGCGCGCGCGCGATTGTCGAAGCCGGCTTCCGCGATTTCCGCGTGACGCCTTCGCAGGGCAGCCATTTCTTTCAGAATCTGACCGCGTTTCAGGTGGGATACTTCACGGTCAATCCCGATGCCGGCGAAGGCTCGGTGGATTGGCAATGGCTGGCCGAACAGCCTGCGGTCGAAGAGCAAGGATGCGTGCGGCACCTGCAATTCACCCAGCCGCTGCGGGTGGTGATGAACAGCCGCAGCAGCCAGGGCGTGATCTTCAAGCCGGAAGGAAACTAGAGAGCCCGGTGTTGGAGCCGCAGGCGCAATTAGAGTAGTGGCTCAGTTTGAATTCTTGACCATCTCAACCTTCCTCGACGGCGTCATCCTGAGCGCAGCCGTTCTTCAGGCGGAGCGAAGGATCTCGCGTGGGAGCAACGTGTGCGTGTACTGCAGGCGAAATCCCTCGTCCCGCTGGTGAAAGCGCGGTCCTTCGGGATGACGCCCCTAGAGTGACCCCTATAGCCAAATAGCCAAACTGCACTTCGACCCCGCGAGGCCGTAAACGCTGTCAGTGGTGTCACTTCCACGCTCGAATCCCCGCACAACGAACTGTGATCAGAATCACAGCCGATTCTGCGACTCCCCAGCCACAATGACTTTCGCGGGACTTTACCTCATTTCCGTCCCGCGGAGGGCCTGTGTTCAAGATCATCCACGCCCAGTTTCTGGCGCCTGGCATCAAACGGTTCGTCATTGAAGCTCCCCGCATTGCCCGCAAACAGAAGCCCGGACAGTTCGTCATTCTGCGCATTTACGAAGAAGGCGAACGCATTCCGGTCACCATCGAGAATTCCGACCCCGAGCGGGGTACGGTCAACATCGTGGTGCAGTCCGTAGGCAAGACGACGCACCTGCTGAATTCGCTCAATACCGGCGATTCGATTCTCGACGTGGTCGGCCCGCTGGGCAAACCGTCCGAGATCGCGAACTACGGCACGGCGGTCGTGGTCGGCGGCGGGGTGGGCACGGCGATGGCCTATCCCACGGCAGCTGCGCTGAAGCGGGCGGGGAACCGCGTCATTTCCATCGTGGGCGCGCGCAACAAGGAGTTGGTGATTCTCGAAGACGAGATGCGCGCCGTCAGCGACGTGCTGATGATCACGACCGACGACGGCAGTTACGCCGACAAAGGCTTCGTCACCGACAAGCTGCGGCAGTTGATTCAGAACGGCGCGCGCATTGATCTGGTGGTGGCCGTCGGGCCGATCGTGATGATGAAGGCCGTCGCCGACATGACCCGCCCGGAGAAGATCCACACCGTGGTCAGCCTCAACCCGATCATGATTGACGGCACCGGCATGTGCGGCGGCTGCCGCGTGCTGGTCGACGGCAAAAGCCAGTTCGCCTGCGTGGACGGCCCGGAGTTTGACGCGCACAACGTGGATTTCGCAGTGCTGGTGCAGCGCAACTCCATGTACCGCGACGCCGAACAGAAGTCCATGGCGGAATACCAGCGCGCGGTCAGCGCGAAAGCCGGCGAGCCAGCCGCTGAACCTTGCGTAGCGGCTTCCTCCGGAGTACAGGGAGAACAACGATGAGTCCGACGGTAAAGAAGTCGCTGAACCCGGTGCCCATCAAGGATCGCATGAAGGTTCCGCGCCAGGCGATGCCCGAACAGGCGCCCCAGGAGCGGGCCCACAATTTCACTGAAGTGAACCTCGGCTACAGCGAGGAACTGGCGCAGCGGGAAGCGCAGCGCTGCCTGGAATGCGCCAAGGCCACCTGCACCGAGAATTGCCCGGTGGGCGTGAAGGTCACCGAATTTGTGGAACTGATTGTGGCCGGGAAGTTCCTGGAGGCGGCAGCGAAAATCCGCGAAGACAACGTGCTGCCCGCCATCACCGGCCGGGTCTGCCCGCAGGAAGATCACTGCGAAGGCAAGTGCCTGCTGGGAAAAAAGGTGAAGCCGCTGGGCATCGGTTATCTCGAACGCTTCGTCGCCGACTACGAGCAGCGTATGGGCAAGCACGTGCTGCCCAGCGTGCAGCCTACAGGAAAGAAAGTTGCGGTCGTAGGCAGCGGTCCTTCGGGGCTGACCTGCGCCGGTGATCTGATTCAGCGAGGCCACAAGGTGCGCGTGTTCGAAGCGTTGCACGAACTCGGAGGCGTGCTGGTCTACGGCATTCCGGAATTCCGCCTGCCCAAGCAGATCATCCGCGAGCAGCTCGATTACATGCGCGAGATGGGCGTGGAATTTGAGACGGACGTGGTCGTCGGCCGCACCATTACCATTGATGAACTGATGCACGAAGAAGGCTACGACGCCGTCTATATCGGGACCGGCGCGGGCCTGCCGCAGTTCATGGGCATACCGGGCGAGCACCTCAACGGCGTTTATTCCGCCAACGAATTTCTTACCCGCATCAATCTGATGAAGGCCTATAAGTTCCCCGTCTATGACGAGCCCATGCTCAATCTGCAGGGGAAGAACGTGGCCGTGATCGGGGGCGGGAACACGGCGCTGGACGCGATCCGCTCGGCGCTGCGTCTGGGCGCCGGCCATGCCTATGTGATCTACCGCCGCAGCGAGGCCGAGATGCCGGCTCGCATCGAAGAAGTGCATCACGCCCAGCAGGAGGGAATTGATTTCCACATGCTGACCGCGCCCGTCGAATTCCTCTCCGACGGCAAAGGATGGCTCACCGGAGCGCGCTGCGTGCGCATGGAACTGGGCGAGCCGGATTCGTCAGGCCGCCGGCGGCCGGTGCCGATTGCGGGCTCGGAGTTCGATCTGCCGCTGTCAGTGGCCATCATGGCGATCGGAACGACCGCCAACCCGATCGTGCAGACCACGACGCCCGGGCTCGGCACCAACAAGCGCGGATACATTCAGGCTAGCGAAGAAACGCAGCGCACCACGCGCAAAGGCGTGTTTGCCGGAGGCGACATCGTGACCGGCGCCGCGACCGTCATTCTGGCCATGGGCGCAGGACGGCGCGCGGCAAAATCCATCAACGAATATTTGGCGACGGGGGAATGGTAGGGTCGGTCCCGTCAGGGACCGCTGATAATAGCCCGCCAGTTCCACTGGCGGGGCGCAATCATTGCTTTTCCCATTCACGTGCCGTAGGCACGATTGAACCAATCGCCAATCAATGCCGCGTTTCAGGCGTCCCAACGGGACGCGACAAGATCCCTTTGCCCACCGTACCCGGCGTTGAAACGCCGGGCTATTGTCAGATGTCCCTCCGGGATAAAACGCCAAACCGGTCTCCCATCACGCGAATGTCAGCTCAAAATACGTATCCGTTCTCCACCAGATCAGCGGAATCCGCGCCATCCAATATTTGCGGTTGATCGTCTGACGGGCGCGGGCGTGCTCTTCCGGCGGTAAAATGCGCGCGGTCGCGGCGAATTCCGGCCCAGTGACTCTTCCCCGAATCGTGCACGGCGCCACTTTCACCTGCGGATTGTTGCGAATCCGCTTGGTCTTTCCCATGTCGCTGCGCGTCATCACATAGAGCTTGCCGTCGTCTTCTCCAAACCACACTGGAGTCGCGACCCCCACTCCCGTCTTGCGAAAGGTCTTCAGGGAAATGTATTTGTGGTTTTGAATCGAGGCGGGAATCTGGCTTGGCATGGAACTATTCTACCGTTCATCCCACCACGGGGCGAAAGCTGCATTCGGCAGAGATTCTCGAAGTACAATAGGTAGACCATGCGGACGATCCTGGACATTTTCGGGCAAATCTTCCGCACTCTGTGGGCCCACAAGCTGCGCTCGTTCCTTACCATGTTCGGCGTAGCTTGGGGGGTGGGATCGCTGCTCCTGCTGGTCGGCCTGGGCGAGGGTTTCCGCTCGGGAAACAAGCGTGGGCTGGCCGAATTCGGGGAAGATATCATGTTTATTTTTCCCGGCCGCGCTCCTGTGATCGCAGGCAGCATGAACTCGGCGCGCAACTACCTGCTTACTTATCAGGACTATGTGGACATCCGCGCCGAAGCTCCTCACGTACGCAACTCCACGCCAGTCCTGTCTCGCGATGACATCCATGCAGTGAGCGAATTCGCCAGCGCCAACGGCCAGATTGTCGGCGCGGAGCCTCAGTACAACGAGATCCGCTATCTTCCTCTCCAGCAGGGGCGCTGGCTCAACGAGCAGGATGATGCTCAACGACGCAACGTCATCGTGCTCGGCGACGAACTGACCCGGAACCTGTTCTCCGGACGACCCGCGCTGGGTGCATTCATCCTGCTCAACGACATCCGGTTTGAAGTGATCGGCACGCTGAAGCGTATCGGCCGGGGTGACGAAAACCTCACCAATATGCGCGGCTATATTCCGTTCCAGGTGATGGCTACCTACTTCCCGCTGAAGGGCGAGAACCACGAAAACTCCATCTCCCTGATCAACTATCAGCCCCGCGTGCCGGCCGAACATATGCTGGCGCGGGAAGAAGTCCACAAGATCATTGCCCGGAATCACGGCTTCGACTACCACGATGAAGACGCGTTCGAAAACCTGGATACGGTTGAGCAGGCCGAGATGATGGGCAAGATTTTCGATGCCATGAACATGTTCCTGGGCACGGTCGGACTGGTGACCCTGGCCCTGGGCGCCATTGGCGTTATCAACATCATGCTGGTGGCGGTCACGGAACGCACGCGGGAGATCGGATTGCGCAAAGCCCTGGGCGCCACCAATCGCAGCATTCTGTTCCAGTTTTTTCTGGAAGGGATTCTGCTCACGTTTCTGAGTGGACTGATCGGAATGGGGCTGGCCGGCGCCCTGATGGCTCTGCTGGGTATGCAGCAAGGAGTGGGGAATTTTGATCCCCCCAAACTGGTGCCGACGTCGGCGTTTCTGGCGATCGGCTGCCTGACGGTGGCGGGCGTCATTGCCGGACTCTATCCGGCGCGCAAGGCGGCCATGCTGCCGCCGGTGGAAGCGCTCCGGCAGGAATAATGATCGGGAATTGGACCAGGGTTAATACGATGTTGCGCGATTTGCTGACCGAAGCCTACGGAGCCATGCGGCATAACCGCCGCCGCACCGCCTTGACCATGCTCGGCATGGCCTGGGGCATAGCCACGGTTGTCTTGCTGCTGTCCTACGGCAACGGCTTCGGCCAGGCCGCCGCTAATATTTTCGCCAACTTCGGCACCAAGATGATGATCGTGATTCCCGGCCGCAGTTCGATGCAGGCGGGCGGCCAGAAAGCCGGCGTGCCCTTACGCTTTACCCTCGACGACGTGGACATGCTTACCAGCAACATTCCTCAAATCGTACAGATCACGCCGGAAGCCGACAAGCAGGCCAACATCCAGTACGAGACGCGGACGTTTGCCTTCAACGTTACCGGCAACTATCCCAACGTCTTTTCCATCCGCGCGCTCAAACTGGCGCAGGGGCGCTTCTACAATGCGCAGGATGAAACCCAGCACGCGCGCGTCGCCGTCATCGGCTCCGAGGCCAAGGAAAAGCTTTTTTCCGGACGGAACGCGTTGGGCGAACGCATCCGCGTCGATGGCCTTAGCGTGGAAGTCATTGGCATCCTGAGCGCCAAGATGCAGGCCGGCGATGACAATATTAACCGCGTGATCTACCTCCCCTTCACCACCATGAGCGGCGTCAAAGATACCCACTACCTTGACTCCATCTGGTTCAACTATGAGACCCCTGCTTATGAGGATCTGGAACACGCCGTGCGCTCGGTGATGGCGGTAGAACACAAGTTCGATCCCACCGACCGGCGCGCCATGATGGTGTTCAACCTGATGCAACAAGTCCACCAGTTCGAAATGATCACGATCGGCCTGAAGATTCTGCTGGGTTTCATCGGTACGCTCACTTTGGGCATCGGTGGGGTCGGCCTCATGAACATCATGCTGGTTTCGGTGACGCAGCGCACCCGTGAGATAGGTGTGGAAAAGGCGCTGGGCGCGCGCCGGAGTCACATCTTGTTTCAGTTCCTGGCCGAGTCTCTGACCATCACGTTCATCGGCGGCGCGCTGGGAGTCATCCTGGCCTACGCGGTCTCGTTCTCCGTGGGAAGGCTCACCTTGTACAGCGCCATGGCGAAAAACGCGGACGCGGGCGACATCCGCCTGGTCATTGATGCGGGCACTTTGATCGTGGCCACGCTGATCCTGGCTGGCGTAGGGTTGGTGAGCGGCATGGTGCCGGCCGTCCGGGCCTCGCGTCTGGACCCCATCGAGGCTCTGCGGTACGAATAGCGATACGTCCCTGATGTCACTCCAAATCGCCATATTCGGGAGTTCCCGGCATTCGCTGCCGTTTGTATCGAGGGCGCCATTTTGGGCTATCGCAAATCAGGCGGATCAAAGGAGATAGCGCTTGAAGAATATTCTACAACCTGTCTCATAAATGATTTTGGGTAGGGCACGGCTTCAGCCGTGCCGTTCAGGGCCCGATAGAATGCGGGCTTTAGCCCCTGACGGACGTTCGCATCCCCTCCCAACACATTTATGAGACCAGTTCTAGTTGGCGATCCAGACTGGGTCGTCAGCAATCGAGTAGTTTAAAGTCCCCTGACGCAGTACAGGACGACCCCATGCGATGGAACAACAGCACTGATGGTGCTGCTTGTTTTCTTCGTCTCGCCGGTCCACAGGTCGTGTAAGGAATAGCCGCTTTGGTTTTCGGTGAGGCCTACAGTGGATGCTGGAACGGAGACTTCCTCTGCCTCCCCGCCGGTGTTGAACAAACCGACGATCGTGTCTCCGTTCGGTTCCCTCTTGGCGAACACCTGCTGGTTGCCGGTTTTGAGCACCCTTTTCGCGGCGATCGAATCCTGGTCGACAGCAAGGACTGCGGAGTTCTCCAGGTAATTCTGCAGATCCGTTGGGTCGAGGTGAGTAAGATCGACGCCGAGGATGAGGGGTGCCGCGCCAAGGGCCCATAGGCTGAGCTGAGTCTGGCGCTCGACCGGAGTCAGCCCGTCGTTGCTGCCATTTCCTATCTCGATGGAGTCATAGTCGTTGAAAGCGCCCGGACCAGCGTAAGGCTGCCACTCCGCCACGTAGTTGAAGCGTTTGGCAACGTCGGCCCAGCTGGTCAGGGGGTAGCTGCTACCGCCCTTTTCGCAGCGATAGCATTCGACGTCAGGGGCGAATTCCCATTGGTTGGCATACTTCATCAATGTCGGGGCGATCGCGATTGTAAGGTTCCCCTGCGTGACGTCCAGGGCCATGGGCCGCCCGCTTTGCCGTATAGCATCCGACCATGCCTTAACGTCAGCGGCGTTGCTGTTTTTCATGCCGTCAATCTTGATGTAATCGACACCCCACGCCGCGAGCATATTTACCCATGAATTTGTATACTCCTGCGCTCCAGGCTTGTTGTAGTCAATGCGGACCATGCCCTTGCAGTTGTAGTTGCTCTCCTCTACAGACGGGTCCGCAATCTGGGCAGCCGTGTATGATGTGCCCTTGATGGGCGTGTTCCGGCTGACCGCCTGCTTGGAAATACCCGGCGTAACGTAGATTCCGAACTTCATCCCGAGACTGTGGATGTAGTCAGCCACTACCTTGATGCCATCGGTATCTCCCTGGGCCGGGAATCTCGATGAGTCCGTCAGCCAGCGGCCGTAAGGGTCGACGTTCGGACCCTGCGGTCCCGGACACTGATACCAAAAGTCGTCGAGGTTTACGTATTGGTACCCGATCTTCTGCAATCCGGAATTATGCAGGGCGAGCGCCTGAGCTTTCATTATGTCTGCCGTGGGATTCTTGCGGAGGAAGCTCCAGCTACTCCAGCCGAGAACGGGCGTGCGCTCAAGACCATTATCCTCTGCGCTGGCGTTGTGCAGGATCCCGCCCGCCAACAATGCGATCAGCAGTACTGCCCATAAGCTGTGTGTCCATTCCCTCAAGAAAGTCATCCCTTTTCTTTATCACAAGCGGGGCGACAAAACAATTACGGCATGTGGAAGCGGTGGCACATAACTGTATTCGTGATTGCTCTTGCGGCCCGTGGAGCACCCTGGTCAATTGACGATAAATCGCCATATCACTCATCCTATGAGAGAGGATGTCAAGAACAAACACTTCTCCGCTCCTCTCCGTGAGACCCCGATGTGGTGCTTGCATCCAGGCCCGTCTTCTTGGAGAGGATTTTGGTTTTCGCCCTTGCGATCG
>Ga0209517_10000283_pt1 | contig 89317 bp, 96 predicted proteins | sample PeaSoiMetSII2010_FD_187695 | JGI IMG/M metagenome (GOLD analysis project Ga0209517, IMG submission 187695) | Peat soil microbial communities from Weissenstadt, Germany - SII-2010 (SPAdes) (version 2) | ecosystem: Environmental > Terrestrial > Soil > Wetlands > Peat | place: Germany...
CGCTTCGTCCGCCGCCCTCCCAAGCCGCCTTCTCTCCCTACTGCCGTCTGGATCAACAAGCCTCCGGACCAGGAGAAAGCTCCTTAAACTTTCACGCTGTGTGTCTCATTTTCATTGACACGCACCGCCGTTGTTCGACTTCATCTTTGTTCCAAGTCAACCGCTTACAGTCGGACGCAATAATGGCGAAGCACAACGCAGCAGATGTCTTCGACCCGGATGAGTATTCGTTCGAGGTTGTTCATAAGAGCTAGTGCTGCAGTCTCCATCTCGGTCACGACAACTGTCTCGAAGTGATGGGTGCCAACGTCGGCCTGACAGGAGTCAACTCCCGGCCGGGCAGGCCAGGTACCGCGCTGTAATTTCAGCTTTCGCCGATATTTCAGCCTTCTAGTCCTGGCCAAGTCCAGTAAGCCATTATCCTGCATGCGTTTACGCGCCTGGCGCTCAGTCTGCTATTCTGTTTCCGCACACTAGTCATAAAGGTTCGGTGCTCCTTCAATTCACCCGCCGAAATCAAATTGGATAATGGCTGCCGCAAAATCAAAGCCGAGAACGCCTCTGACTGCCGCCGAGGCCTACAGGTCAGTGGATCGACCACCCGAAGACGGCAACGCACTCGCGCAACTCGGTTCGGCTCAAAATCCGGACGATGCATACGACGGCTCGAACAGCTCCGGGACCAGCCTCCTTCGGCGCATCATCGACACCATACCGGCGCTCGCCTGGTGCGCGATGCCAGATGGATCGATACAGTTTCTCAACAAGCAATGGCTGGAATACACGGGCCTGTCGCCCGCGGAAGCCAGGGATTTTGGCTATCAGGCCGCCTTTCATCCTGACGATCGCGAGAACGGAAGAGAAAAATGCCGGAACCTGTTCAGTGGGAACGGACCCGCTGAAAGCGAGATCCGGCTCCGGCGCCATGACGGAATATACCGATGGTTCCTCGTTCGGGTTGAGCCGTTCCGCGATGAAGCGGGGAACATTATCCGCTGGTACGGAACAAGCACCGACATCGAAGCCCTCAAGCAAACCGAAGAGAAATTAAGAGAAGACGAGCGCGACCTTCGCCGGATCACCGATTCCATTCCCCAGGCAATCGTGGTTCAAGACCCTGCTGGCGCTACCTTATACGCGAACCGCGCGGCGCTCGACTATACCGGCCTTGCCATGGAAGACGTTTTGAAGCCAAATTTTCGCGAGCGCATCTTTCACCCGGACGACATCCAGCGATTGAGTGAATATCGAGAATCCGCACTCGCCAGAGGCGTTCCGTTTGAAATTGAACAGCGTGCTTTGAGGAAGGACGGGCAATATCGATGGTTCCTCATTCGCTACAACCCATTTCGCGACGAGCAGGGACGCATTGTACGTTGGTATGCGACAGGTACCGACATCGACGATCGCAAAAGGAATGAGGAGCGAACGCGGAATGAAAATATCGCTCTCCGCGAATCGTTCGACCAGTCCCTGATGTTCGAAGAGATCGTCGGCTCCTCGCAGTCTCTACGGAAGGTTCTGAAGGCTGTGGACAAAGTTGCCTCAACGGATTCCACGGTATTGATTCTCGGCGAAACAGGAACCGGGAAGGAGTTGATCGCGAGAGCAATTCACAAGCGGTCCCCGCGGTCCTCGCGCGCGTTTATTCGCGTCAACTGCGCTGCTATGCCATCCGAACTCATAGCCTCGGAACTCTTCGGGCATGAAAAAGGCGCTTTCACAGGCGCCGTCGAACGCCGCATCGACCGCTTCGAAGCCGCCGACGGCGGCACGCTTTTTCTCGACGAGATCGGCGATCTGCCGCCCGAAACGCAAATTACGTTGCTTCGCGTACTTCAGGAGCGCGAATTCGAGCGAATCGGAAGCACAAAACCTGTTCAGGTCGACGTGCGCGTACTGGCGGCGACCAATCGCGACCTTGCTGCGGACGTGGAAGATGGCGACTTCCGCCGCGACCTCTACTACCGTCTCAACGTGTTTCCGGTAGAGGTTCCGCCCCTCAGGGAACGCATCGAAGACATCCCGCTGCTCGCCGAATACCTGCTGGAACGCTATGCGAAGAAGGCCGGCAAGAGAATTACCGCGATTGATAGACCGACCCTTGAAGAGTTGCAGAACTACGATTGGCCGGGCAATGTTCGGGAACTGCAAAACGTCATCGAGCGAGCCGTGATTCTTTGTGAGACACCCGTCCTCTCCATGGACGAGAGCTGGTTCCGGCGCGAGTCGGCGTCACGAACGGACCCGCCCATTTCTTTCAACGCTGCCGTGACCACCAACGAGCGTGAATTGATCGAGCGGGCATTGGCGGAATGCGCAGGCCGGGTGGGCGGTCCGAAAGGTGCAGCCGCGAAGCTGGGCCTGCCTCGCCAGACCTTGGAATCCAAAATCAAACTCCTTGGAATAAATAAATTCCGCTATCGAAGGCCGTGAGTTCCGGCCATCGGGAACGCCGCGACGCCGTTCAATGCTTGACGCCCCGCGCCGAACTCCATAATGCGCCAGGGTTCACACGATTGGGGTATAGAGTGAGCATCCGGTTGTAGAGATCCTGTGCGGACTGCGCCTCAGTAGCGATCCTGTCGAAATCGCGAATATATCGTCTTGTCTCGCCAATCGTGTTCGGGGTGTCTGTCGCATCCGGCCTCTTGTGTCCTGCGACGATAGAACTCGGCTTCAATGATTCGATGGTGTCTAGTGCGGCGAGCCACTCCTTCCTTGAATCGGAATTCGACTCGCCCAGGAACACATGAACATCGTTGTACACGGCGTCGCCAGCGACGACGAGGCCGATCGACGGGACGTGCAGGCAAGTGGTATTGTCCGTGTCGGTGTGCCCAAGGGGAACACTCACGAGTTCCTGTTCTTCGAGTTCGATGGTCCCCATGAGCTCGTCCGCGATCACGAGGGTCGGGTCGATTTGCCCCGGAAACCGCGACTTCCAAAACGACTCAAGTACAGAAGACGAGGCCTGCACTCGCATGATAGCGATCACATCTGGCGTTGTCACGAACCGTGCCTTCGGAAATTGCTCTCGAATCGTGTTTACACCAAAGAAATGGCTCCATGGCCATGTGTCGCGTAAATCGTTGTCAGGTTCTTGCCGGTTGCCGCGATCCATTCGACCAGCGTCCGGTTTTGCTCGACGGTGATGAACGTATCGACTAATACAGCATCCCGCTCACCTGAAATGAGCGTTGACGATATCGGCGACCATCTCCGTTCAGACACACCCGGCGGAAGGTCGTTCGTGACGACCGGGATCTGAGCGCTGACAAGGACGTCGAACCGCAACGGATTATTCATAACGTCCTCCTCCCCAGCCAACCAGCGACGTTTGCGACGGTGTCCTGATAGAACACGAGATAGAGGTCACGTGATACGTACCCGATGTGCGGGGTTGCGATCACGTTGTCCAATCGGCGAAACGGGTGGTCCGGCGGCAGCGGCTCGATGTCAAAAACATCGATGGCGGCGCCGGCCAGGCGCCCTTCGCGCAGAATTTCCACGAGTGCGATTTCGTCAACAATCGGTCCCCTCGATGTGTTGACGAGCCGCGCGAATCGTTTCATCAAGGCGAGATCAGGCTGGCCTACGAGCGCCCGCGTACTGGGGCTCAGGACGAGATGGATCGTAAGAATATCTGCCCGTTCAAACAGCTCGCTCTTGGAAACCAGTCTGGCTCCTGCGGCGGCAGCCCTTTCTGGCGTCAGGTTCTCGCTCCACGCGATGACCTCCATCCCAAACGCCCCCGCAATCCGAGCAACTTGGCTCCCGATATTGCCGAGGCCAAGTACGCTGAGCACCTTGCCTCGAATGCCGTCCCCAACGGTTCGCTGCCAGCCGCCGGACCGAACGGAGGCGCTTTCGGTGGTCAGGTTTCGCGCGCTCGCCAGAATGAGTGCCCACGTCAGCTCTATCGTCGGACTGGAGTCGTAGTTGGTATGCATCACTTCGATACCACAGCCCGCCGCCGCTTCGATATCGATTGACGCATTTCGCGGCCCTGTTGAGGCGATGAGTTTCAGACGGGGCAAGCTCTCGAGAATGTCGCGGGTCAATGGCGTTCGTTCGCGCATGACACAAACAGCGTCGAATTCAAGGAGCCGCTCGACGATGTCCTTCGCCTCCGAAAGATGATCATTAAAGACGGTCACTGTTGCGCGTTCCGTGACTGGCGACCAGTCGGCCAGTTCCAAGGCACCATTTTGGTAATCGTCGAGGATCGCGATCCGAGGCATATTGTTCGTCCCTTGTTTCACGGTCATACTCCATGATCGACCTTCTATAGCAGCCATCAACTCAGTACGGAGCGAACGGTGAATTGGAAGCCAGGAAGGCCTTCGCCTGTTGCGTGAAGGACTCGTGAAATTGGAACAGTGAGCCGTGGCCGGAATCGGGATAGGCCAGCAAGACGGCGTTGGGCAAGTTTTCAACAAGGGCGTAGGAATCTGAGATGGGAATCATCTCATCATGAATACCGTTTACGACAAGCGTCGGCTGGTGAATGGCCGCAAGATCCGAGAAGCGTTCGCCTGTGAACTTCTCCCACTCCCGGAACGCCGTCATCTGCGCTTTGGCCACCTCAGGTCCTGAGACTGGTTCCCGGTCCTCCTTACGTTCCAACAACCGATTGACGAAGGCCGCGCCGGCAGCCTGGCTGGATGCGGTTGGAGCGAAAAAGATTTTCTGCAGCACGCTGTATCCTTTGAGGCTGGGATCGTTCAAGAACTTGGACAGGCTGGGTTTTTCCAGATGCATGATGTCCCCGCCACCTCGTGGCGCCGTTCCGACAAGGATCATTCTTCGGAAGATGGCGGGACGATCGAGCGCCATTTGTTGTGCGACCATGCCACCCAAAGAAAACCCTAGAACGTCGCACGCGCTCAGGCCGAGGCCGTCGAGAAAAGCGAGCGCATGCGTGGCCATACCGGCCATCGTTTCTGGCACCTCGCCGCTCGACCGTCCGAGACCTGCGCTTTCAAACAGAATAACCTCGCCCCGCTCCGCCAGCGGATCGGTGACGGCGGAATCCCAATTGTCGAGTGTACCCGTGAAGTGCTGCAGAAGCAGGAGAGGAAGCGCCGGCCCGCTTCCGAAGCGACGGTAGGCGTATTTTTCGTTCCCCACTGCGAGGAATTTCGTTGCTGCGGTAACGTTGCTTGCTCTATCGACAGCTTCCATCTAGATACTCTCCTTTATTCGGCTCAAACGAAGTCCCTCTCTCCACGCGAGTACGGGCCAAAGAGTGGGCCGCTATCCCATCGTGAGCACAACGCGGTAATGAGCATCTCCGCTCATCATGCGAGCGTATGCTTCCGAGGCTTTTTCCAGAGGCAGTTTTTCAATCATTGGACGCACACCGGCAGCCTCGGCGAAGCGCAGGGTGTCTTCAGAATCTGCGGGTGTGCCGGCCGACCAGCCCTTGATGCTTCGTTTGCCAAGGATCAACAACGTGGTGGACACTTCAATCGGGTCCGGCGAGGCGCCAATAACAACGAGGATGCCGTTGGGTCCCAATCCCGCCACGAGAGACGACATCGCCTTTCCGCTCGGAGCCGTGGCGAGAACCACTCGTGCTCCGCCTAGATTCTGGAGCTCGGCCGCCGCATCTGTGGCGGCGCTATCAATATAAAGATCCGCTCCCAGTTTCTTGGCGATCGCGTCAGTCTGAGCGCCCCGGCCTAAAGCCGCGACGCGATACCCGCTCTTCCTCGCGAATTGAATGCCAAGATGACCGAGTCCGCCGACTCCCTGGACGGCGACAAGATCGCCCGGCATCGCCCCGCTGTGGCGAAGTGCGTTGAACGTTGTAAGGCCTGCGCACATGAGCGGCGCGGCTTCGGCAGGATCAAGCGAGTCCGGCATACGCCACACACCAGCCCGTTCGCGCAATTGACGAAATCTCCTCTCCTGCAGGCGATGCAAGTGCCGTCCTGCCCGCCGTGCCAACCTACGCCGACACGGTCGCCCCTGCTCCAGCCGTTCACGCCGGGTCCGACCTCGTCGATTATCCCGGCGACTTCGTGTCCAGGTACGCGAGGGTACGATATGCCGGGAAAGAGGCCTTCTTTTGTGATCACATCACTATGGCAAACACCGCACGCTTGGACGCGAATCCTGACTTGCCCTGATCCCAGCTCAGGGATGTCACGCTCGACGACTTCGAGATCTCGCCCGGCTTTAGGTACTTGCACAGCTTTCATCTTTGGCATTCGGCTCCGATCTATGGCTTAACCGCGCGGGCTGAACTCCAAAGCGCCCAGCCAGGATTGACCCGGTTCGGATAGAGCTCCAGCATCCTGTCGTAGAGCTCCTGAGCGGTTCTTGTCGTTTCCGCCAGGCGATCAAAATCCCGGATGTATTGCCGCGTCTCTTCGATAATTCTGGGATTGTCGTCGCGGTCCGGCCGCTTATGTGAAGCGATAACCGCGCGTGGCTTGAGCGCCTCGATCTTGTCGAGCGCGGCGATCCACTCCTGCCGCTTCTGCGCATTCGACTCGGCAAGATAAAGGTGGACGTCGTTGTAGGCAGCGTCGCCGGCGATCACCAGCCCGATCGAAGGGACATTTAAACAGGTCGTATGCTCCGTATCAGTATGACCAAGTTCCACGGCGACTAGGTCATTCCCTTCCAGGTCGATTACATTTCCTTCGAGCTCGTCGGCGATCACGAGGTTGTCCGGAATCTGGCCCGGAAATCCTGGCTTCCAGGCCCCATCGAGCGCCTCCGGGGAGGCGTTCTGGCGCATAACCTTAACCGTATTGGGCGTTGCGACCACCCGGGCGTTTGGGAATCGCTCAAGAAGAGTGCCCACGCCAAACCAATGGTCCCCATGGCCATGCGTGATGTAGATGGTCGTCAGGTTTTTGTCTTTTGACGGCCACCCATTCTGCCAGAGCCGTGGACTGCTTGACCGTCATAAAGGCGTCCACGAGGACAGCGTCCCTCACGCCATAGATGAGGGTCGCAGCCATGGCCTGAAAATAGGTTTGCTTTATGGCCGCAGGCCGGTCGGGTGTGACGATGGGTATGCCCGGCGTCACGAAGACTTCCCACGTAAGAACATGCCCCTCTTTTGAATCCGGAGCTCGTGTCTGCTCATTAGCGGGCGATCCTTTGACTTTTTCCATGCCAGCCTATTCTCCTCAGGAGCTGTTTCAGGGAGGCGCCGCCCAAGAGAAACTACTCCTACTCGTCGTGACCGGAAAGTGCGCCCTCATGAGTGCAAATCAGTCGCCATCTCTCCCCTGACGCTCGGGCGCGTTGACAGTCAGCGATTCTGCACCTCATGGCCTTTACGGCGAACAACCAATCGCTGAAATTTCGGCGAACGCTGAGCGATCGTTTCGGGCCACGAGCGCAAAGTAGGGCGTCGTCTCGTTCCTTCATTCCGATCAGATTTCCCCGGTCCTCTTAAAGGCGGGCGTATCGGCTTTCCTGCCTTCCGAACGCCCGGCATATGAGGTCTTACTGACAGCGGTTTAGTACGCGCGTCGCGTATGCCACGCGGTGCGTCAGGCCGCCAAATTGCATACGCGAAATGCTCTGTGATGAGTATCTGGCGCCTCGATGCTTCGAATTGAAACAGAAACCGACGGTGCGCGGACGATCCTGCGTCTGATCGGGCGCATCAGCGCCAGTTGCGTCGGGGAACTCCGGGAGCGCGTCGAGAATCCAAAGTGCGTCACGATCCTCGATTTGACCGAAGTACACCTTGTCGATTTGGATTCCGTTCGGTTCCTGCGCGATTGCCAGGATCAGAGGATCGAGTTGCGCAATTGCCCGCCGTACGTTCTCGAGTGGATTCGACGCGAGAGAGTTGAAGGGTAACAACGATGGTTGTACCGCCGAAAGTTCAGCGATCGCTGAGCACCGCGACGGTTGTTTTCCGCGAGCCTTTGCGCAGCCGAGCTGTTTTCACGGTGGTCCTCCACCTGCATTGGCCCAATGAAGCAAAACAATAAAAGGAGAATCATACGGAGAAAACGATCCAGCAGAAAAACAAAGACCTTGTGCTGAATGCGTTTGACACGCTGTTCAACAAGCGCGACTACGCAAGGGCTGAGACCTTCTGGTCGCCGCGGTACATTCAGCACAGCGCCCACATCGAGCCTGGGCGCGAGGGACTGTTCAACCTTATAAAAAGCATTCCGGCGACGCTGAAATACGAACCCGGACTGATCGTCGCCGATGGCGACTTTGTCATCGTCCATGGGCGCTTCAGCGGCATCGGTCTGCCTGTGAACTGGATTGCGGCCGACATCCTGCGTATCGAGAACGGCATTCTCGTCGAGCACTGGGACGTTATTCAGGACGAGGCGACTGAAGGGCAATCGAAGAGCAAAGCGCCGATGTTCGGCTCAACATTTCCCGTCTATTCCGCACCGGAGAGAACAATTGGATAGCCTGCTCAAGCTTGCGATAGAAGCGCAGGGCGGCTTAAACGCCTGGAACAAGCTGGAGAGTCTGCAGGCGAATGTCTCGATCGGGGGAGCACTCTGGGACCAGAAACAACTCTCCGGCCTTTTCAAAAACGTTCGCGTCGAGCTGAAACTCCGTCACCAACATGTCGTGACGCACCTCGTTGACCTTGCCGAGCGGATCGTATTCACCCCGAATCAAATATCACTGGAGACCGAGTCGGGAAGTTTCCTCGACACGCGCATCGACCCGCGGTCAGCCGTCGCCGGGCAGTCCGCCGATTCCAAATGGGACAAATTGCATGCCGGGTATTTCTGCAGCTACGCGCTCTGGGGTTACCTCACAACGCCGTTCCTCTACACCTACCCCGGCTTCCAGGTCCAGGAGATTGAACCCTGGCATGAGGATGGAGAGCGTTGGCGGGCGCTGCAAGTCAGTTTCCCTGGCGAGTACGCCGCGCATACGCGCACGCAATATTCCTACTTCGGTGAGGATGGCCTTCTTAGAAGGCATCTCTACACCGTCGATGTTTTAGGCGGGGCTCAAGGCGCAAATTACGCCTCCGAGTATCGCGCCGTGGGCGGCGTGATGCTCGCTACTCGCCGGCGGGTTGTTGCCTACGACACTGCTCGCCAAAAAGTGCCCGAGCCCGTACTCATTTCCATTGATCTCACCGAGATCCATTTCGAATGACCCGGACCGGCTCGAACAACTCGTCAAAAGCCCTCCTTGCGCCTTACACGCTGGGCGATTTGAAACTCAAGAACCGCATCGTGATGGCTCCGCTCACGCGCACCCGAGCCGAGAACGAAGGGAAAGTGCCGAATGAACTGATGGCTGAATATTACGCTCAACGTGCCGGCGCCGGGCTGATCATCACCGAAGGCACCTTCGTAAGCGAGCAGGGACAAGGTTGGTACGGAGCCCCCGGAGTCTACAGCGAAGAACAGCGGGCCGGATGGAAGTGTGTTACGGATGCCGTTCATGGCGCAGGCGGGCTGATCTTCGTCCAGCTCTGGCATCAGGGCTCCGTGTCGCATCGGTCCCTCTATGCCGACGGGCGGCTACCTCTTGGACCGTCCGCCGTCAATCCCGAACAACTGATTCACGTCAAGGGCGGCAGGATCATGAGCGAAACCCCGCGCGAAATGGCACTTCACGAGATCAAGCAGGCCGTGAAGGACTTCAGACATGCTTCCCAAGTCGCCCGAGACGCAGGTTTTGACGGCGTCCAGATTCAGGGCGGATATGTCTACCTTTTCCAGCAGTTCCTGCATGAAGTCACCAACCGGCGAACCGACCAATACGGCGGACTGGTAGAGAACCGCGCTCGCATCCTTTTCGAAGCACTGGAGGCGGTCCTAGAGGTCTGGCCGAGCGGCCGGGTCGGCGTAAAGGCTGGGCCGATGATGAGCGAGATCGGTGCCTTCCGGGCTACAGACGAAACGCTCCGGACCAGCGAATATGTGTACCGGAAAATAGCTGCCTACAAGCTATCGCACGTGCTTCTGATGCGCCAGATGGCAGACCTTACCGGCTCGCCAATTGAGCATATGAGCGGAGATGCCGTCGTACATCACTTCCGTCGGCTTTACACCGGAACGCTCATCCTGAACGCCGGGATCAACGCCATACATGGCGCCCGCCTGATCGCTGAAGAAGCCGGTGATCTGGTCGCCTTTGGTCGAGAGCATATCGCAAATCCGGATCTTGCCGAACGCATACGCCTTGACGCACCTCTCAATGAACCGCGGCCGGAATATTTTTACGGCTCGTCCGCAACCGGTTATACGGACTATCCGGCACTCACGCAGAGCGAGCTGGTTCAGGAGAAAAGCCATGCCGAGTAGCGCCGCTTCCGGTTCCCTGGAGTTCTACAAGACGCGTTTCGACATTGAAAACGCTCTGACCAGGAACGTCCTGAAAGTACTCCCGCCCGACAAACTCGACTATCGGCCGCATGAGCGGTCTCCTTCCACCGGGCAAATTGCCTGGACCATCCTGCGAGGACTCTTCATCCGCATCGATATGGCCTCGCGGGGCGCGAGCGACGTGCTGCTTGAGTCTCATCCAGGCTTCCAAGAAATACTTGATCGTTTCGAGGATGCCTCGCGTCGCCATGCTGGGCAACTGGAGACGTGGCCGGAAGCAGCCTGGGAGAAAATCGGCCAGTTGCGCTCCGGCGGCCATGTCGCCCTGGAGCGGCCTGCTGGTGACATCGTATGGCTGTTCCACTTCGACGAGATCCATCATCGCGGCCAGCTTTCCACCTATCTGCGACCGATGGGCGCCAAGGTCCCATCGATTTATGGAGCGTCGGGCGACTCAGTACCTTAAATGACCACGAGCTGAAAGGAAAGAATGATATGCCGATGATCGATGTTTACGCCGACAGCACTCTGTTCCCGAAGGAATCCCGCAAGGCGCTTGGGCTGGATCTGACGAAAGCCCGTGCTCCGCGCCGAGGGAGTAGTCCAGCCGGGGACGTTTCATCTTCGAAACACCGCGGCCTTTCTACACTTGACGGACGAAGGAACGATAACGACGGCGGCCGGCGACGACCTGCGCAACGTTCGCGTTCAGATCATCACCCCACCTAACGCACTAAGCCGCCCAGGTCAAAATTCAACTGGTGCGGGAGATTTCCGTGATCATCGCAAAGCACGCCGGAGACCCATCGCAGGCCGAACGAACCTGGGTGGTGCTGACTGAAGCCGCCGAAGGGGGATGGGGCATCGCGGGGAATGCCTACGGCCAGAGCGAGTTTATCGCTTTGGCAAAGAAAGCAGCCGAGGCCTCCGCGGCAAATACGGCCCCGAATCCATGAGATCATCAGCCTGAGCGTGAACAGAGTCGAAAAGGGTTTAGAGGAATTGAATATGCAAACTCGCCAAGTAAGCGTGCAACGCTGGACCATCATCTCCCACAAGCCGTTTGACGCCGTTGTAGCCGCGGTGGAAGCGGCAATCGGTAGGCCGAATATGAGCGAATTCGCCGCAAGAACGGCCGCCGCAACGACATACCAGGACCTGCAGACGGTCGTTAATGAAAGCATCAGCGACATCGGTCTCATGGAGTTCATGCGGCTCGATCACGGCGGGGTTCTCGCGAAAGCTGGAGTAGAAGGCGGCCCGAAGATGATCCGCCTGATTATGGGCAATCCGCTCATCATGCAATCAATGGCGAGGCTTGTTCCGGACGCCGGCTCCTATGCCCCCGTAACGGTGCTGATTGATCAGCGGGCGGACGGCATATATCTCAGCTACGACGAGATGGCCGGTTTCCTGAGTCCTTACGGAAATGCAGAAGCTCTAATAATCGCGCGGGATCTTGATACGAAGATAAAAAAGCTGCTTGAAAGCGCAAGTTAGCATTGCCTGGTTGCGCGGTCCTAAATAACGGTGATCGGCCGATTTGGGATCCCAACGAGAGGAACAATCACACATGGCCGAGAAATACGAAACGTGAGAATACGAGGCGATACCCACACAGCCTGAGACACATGAAAGCCCTGCGAAACGTGTGGAGCGCCACACCCGGATTCGATCTCGCGCCTTCGAGCTCTACCTTGAACGTGGCCAGGAAACAGGCCATGAGCTCGATGACTGGCTGCGCGCCGAACAGGAGATCGACGGACGCTCGGCTGACGGCTCTTCGATCAAGACTTCGCTCGGAGAAGCACCCCAAAAGATCAACATCGGCGCGTTGTCCTTGAATATTTAGCAAAGCGGTGCCGGCGAACCTGTGTTGCTGTTCCTACATTATTGGGGCGGTTCGGCCCGCACCTGGGCGCGCGTGATCGCTCCGCTTTGCTCCAGATTTCACTGCATTGCCTACGACCAACGCGGCTGGGGGTAGTCGGATGCTCCGGGGGATGGCTTGCACTCTCCGATCCAGCGGGTGACGCCGCAGCGTTGATTCGCACGTTAGATCTGAAGCGCTACGTTCTCGTGGGCCATTCGATGGGAGGCAAGGCAGCCCAGTTCCTGGCGGCGCAACGGCCGAAAGGATTGGAAGCTCTCATCTTAGTGGCACCCGCATCTCCGTAACCTCAACACATTTCCGAAGCGGCGCGACAAGCTCAGTTGCACGCCTACGACAACCGGGAAACGGTGCTGGAGACAATTGCGTTTCTTACGGCTCGCCCGCCCGATGAAGCCACAGTGGAACAGATCGTCGAAGACAGCCTTGGGGGCTCCGCTGCAGCAAAACAAGCATGGCCTACTTCGACCGCCTATGAGGACATCTCCGAGCGGGTTGCCGAAATCGACGTCCCCACGTTGATCCCAGCAGGCGACCAAGACCGCCAGGACCCGCTCCATCAGCAACAGTCCGAGGTGCTACCACGGATTCCAGGAGCCCTGCTGGAAGTGGTGCATGACAGCGGACATCTGTCACCGATTGACCAGCCCGGACACCTCGCAGACGCCATGGTTGCTTTCTTGTCCAAGAGCGCAGCTATCGGAAACCGCAAATAGAGTCGGGATATTTCCCGCTAATTCCGGAGCACATATCCCGAAACAGCGAACGAGCAATGACTGACGCACTATTTTCCATAGGCCTTGGCGACTTGACCCACAAGCACGGCCCAGCCCATGTCCATGGCTCCGTAGACCTCGCCGGCCTCCGGCCGCGCATTATCCTTGAGGATTTCCACCATCAAGGTCGCGTAGTCCGAGAGAATGACGCCCGCCCGGAGCATGCGCAGCAGCCCCACTTGCCGCTTGGTCTCGCTGAACGTCCCCGAGGCATCGACGGCCACGTAGGCGTCCAACCCTTTTCCTACGGCAGTTATAGCCGGAAATGCCGCGCAGACTTCGAGCGAGATGCCGGCAAAGATCAGCTTCTTGCGGCCAGTGGCCTCGATGGCGCTCGCCACGTGCGCGTCGTCGAAGGCGTTGACCGACGAGCGGTCGATGATCTCGATGCCCGGCAACGCTTCGACGAGTTCCGGAAACGTCGGACCCCACATGCTCTCGCGCGCCGTCGTGGTAACGACGATGGGTAGCTTCAGCGCATTCGCCGCTCTCGCCAGGGCCACAACGTTGTGTTTCAGCTCACCTGTCGAATAGTCGCGGACGCCTGTCATCAGGCCCACCTGATGATCCACGAGGACGAGCGCAGCATTCTCGGAAGTGAGGGGCTCGTAGGGGCGGATTTGATTCGTCATTGGATTCTCCTTTTTGAGGTGAAACTGCCTTCAGGACCGTAGCTATAGCTAGGCTGGTGGCATTTGTATTTCCTTTACGTTCCGTTTTCATAATAGAATGGAGGAGCTACGATGTCAATTGACTTTACGCTACGTTCCGTTAAAACTTGAAAGCATGAAGAAAGAAGCTCTTCCTGCTGTGCGCAAAGGCCGGCCTCCGAGCGAAATGGCGGCGTCGCATGCCGTCATCATGGATGCGGTCTACGCCCTGCTTCAGGAAAAGTCGGTGCGCGACCTGACCATTGAAGCGGTGGCCAAACGGGCCGGGGTCGGCAAACCCACCCTCTACAAATGGTGGCCGACCAAAGCGACTTTGGTGTTGGCGATGCTAGTTGAGCGGATGGCCCCCAAACTGGAGAAGCCGACCGCCCTCACCGCGGAACAGTCCCTGAGGTTTCGAGTACGGAGCTTGATCGACGCGTTCAACGGACCGTTCGGCAAGATCGTGGCCGCGCTGATCGCCGAGGGCCAGAGCGAACCGGCCGTTCTCCAGGAGTTCTTTGACCGATGGGTTAGTCCACGACGGAATGCTACGATTGCGGATCTGCAGCGCGGCAAGGATGCCGGGCAACTCCGATCGGAGACGGAACCTGAACTGCTGAACGATGCGATTTTTGGCGCGATTTACTACCGCATGTTATTGCGCTCCGGTCCATTGACCAGGCGGTTCGGCGAGGAATTGGTCGACCAAGTCATCCGCGGGCATCGCTCGGGAAGCCCCCGCAGTTGATGGACCCTGGCCCGACGCGAATTGCGCAACCTCTCACCCCCAAGGGCCGCCCGGCTTCCAGAGAGCTTTGAATGGGTTCCCCGCGGCTATCGCTGAAAGCATCGGCAGAGCGAATTGTCTGATTTCGGTGACGAGTCGCACCAGTTCGCCAGACTCTTCACTGAACCGGCTCCGGTGCACGAACGCGCGCCATTGGATAGCACGGGCGGGATCATCGCAGTACGCCTGCGTAAGTCCAATCGGTTCGGCTTCAATAGTGGTTGCTCTGTGACGGAAGGTCGCGGAGACCGCCTTCACCAGACGCTCTCCCTCAAAAGGATACATGCGGGAGAGGAGGGCGAGATCGTAGAAGTCTTTCATTCGGCTGTTGAGGAGACCGAGCGCCGTCAGCGCTTCCAGCTTCTCGGCAACGACCGTCTCTTTCGGATAGGCGCGGAGCACAGGCGCAGGGAAATCCAGCAAGCTTGGCTATTCTATGTCCGTGGGTTCCGGAGTAATGACATCGCCGAAGCCGATATCGAGTTGCATCGGAATTCGCGCTCCCGCGAGCGTTGCGTGGAATTGGACTCGGACACCCTCGTAATCCGCGTCTTCTTTGATCCGGCTGACCTCGATTGAAGTCCGATTGAACGCGATGCCATCGGGTTCAACCTCGACTCCGCATACTGTGGCGACCACATCTTTAATGTGATCGAGCTGATTGTTCACTCGTCCTTCGAGGTCGATGTCAATGGTAGGCCGGGATTGAGGTGCCCGCCAGGCGGTCAGCAACAAGGCTCCCTTCAAAACGAACCGATCCGAGTATGGCGATTTTGCGAGCCGATACAGGAAACGCTCCATCGCGAAGTACTGAAGCAGTTCCTGAAACGGGCGGCCTTGCGTGCGCGACTTGTTGAGCAGGCGTTGCCTGACGGAGGCGCCGATATCGCGTCCGCTCACAGTACAGCCTCAAGGTACGGTCGCATGACTTTCTGGACGCGATTGATTTGGGCGAATTTTGCCAGACCTGCCCTGTTCGGCTTTCGTGTGCGTTCGCGGTAAGCGCGCAGCGCCTCGATGGCAATGTCCAGGCCAATCTTGTTCCGGTACTTGAAGCAGTCGGCGATCGTTTTTTCCGGAGAATAGATCTTCATAGGAACATCGTCAACCGTGATCACATCGACGCCGGCGCGAAAAGAAAACTCCGGATACCAGAAGACCCGGAGAGGGACACTATCGATCTTCGGAACCTGCGCGTGACTGGGCAGCGCGATGTCGACAGCGTGTGGAACCTGGGTGGTTAGACCGTGGTATGCCAGCGCTGAAACAAGGCAAACGACGGCCCGTGGAATCCGGATCGCGATTGGCACCAGGTCCGGACTGGAGAGCGGTGGTGCGGTGGAGAGTCTGTAGAGTCCGCGCCCGACCTGTTCTATGTCGCCAGCATCGCGGAGAGTGTACAGGGTACGCGGGTGAATCCCAAGGCGCATCGCCTTCGAGGTTCGAAGCATGCCTCCGTGTTTGGAGAATACTTGCCGGGCTTTTGCGAGTGCTGTGTCGGCTGCGGCCATGGATAGGACCTGCGGATAGTGTACATGATATCCGAGTATTTTATCCAGTGGCTTTTCGACGCGGCTGTGCCGAGATCCGCAGTTCATCACGGAAGTTCTGCACCAGGCGGTTGCGCCAAGCGGTGCCGAGAACACCAAAACAACCCACCCAACTGCCCACCTACGAGTGTACTTTTGGTACTTAAATTGAAGTTTTACACGAAAAGATTTGCTTTGTACTCTGGGAAGGCCGCAAGCTTCGGGAACAGGCGGTCAATTGCGTGGTCTCAACGGCGGGGAATCGTCGAAGTCTCCTGATGTCCTTTTTCAAAACAGGCGGCGCGGATTTCTTGCGCTTCGTCTTTTAGAATGAATAGAAGTACATCCGGCGTTAGAATCTTGGATTCTACCCACCTGCTTTCTTCTTCTATCAGTTCCTTTTGTTTGCTGTCTTTCATGCTGTCCGATTGGTGCCTGAATGCAGGAATGCCGAGTCGCACGCCGACCGATCAACTCCCAATCCCCAATGTGTCAGGATAAATTCGCACAACATTCACCACCCTTTCAATCAGACCCTTCACCCAAGGATCTGTGACTGCCAACTGGTCAAGCTGGACGTCATAGTTTGAGCCTCCCAGAATCAATAGCTTGCAAAGCTCCAGCCGCAACCTTTTAATAGCATCGGAGGGTGTAGGCCACGCCTGGTCAGTGCTAAGTGGACAGAATCGGCCGCAAATGCCTAAAAATCAAGTTCTTACAGGTAAACGGAGGGTTTTGGAGGGTGCGCGAAATCCTCGTAAGTGATTGAAAATATGGAGCGGGAGACGGGACTCGAACCCGCGACGTCCAGCTTGGGAAAATGGGCAATGTTTTGTTTTCAGTAACATAACTGCGCACGGCGTTGATTCAGGGTATGGAAAACGCCAATAAAACAAGGGTCCGTTTCGGCTGGTGTGCTAATGGAGGGTTTTTGGAGGGTGTGGGGCTGGTGCCATTTCCCCACTATCGGCTTGGTGACCGCCATCGGCGGCACTTGTCAATATATTTCTAATGTGGAAACGTATTGACCGCGCCTCAATTGTACGGATACGACCAAAACCACAGCAAAGCGCTACAAACCAAAACCACTGCAGACCATGGCAAGTGCCGAAGGTCAGCCACACGGCCTCCCTTGTCGCCTTTAGGAATTTTGAAGAACACAAAATGTTAGAGTGTTTCCAGGGGCACGTGACTGTATGGAGATTACCGTAACCATCCCGGACGAACTCGCCCGTCAGATTATTCCTGAGGGCCTCGACCCGTCGCGCCAGGCGCTAGAAGATATCGCCGTCGAAGCGTACCGCGCACACCGTCTGACGGGATCGCAGCTCCGCCGTCTTCTCGGCATCCCCTCTCGCTACGAACTAGACGGATTTCTCAAGAAGCGCGGCGTATGGTTGGAGTACACAGTGGATGATTTCCGGCGCGAGGGTGAAATCACCGCGCCTTTGCTGGCACAACGAGGAAAGGAAGACGAGCAAGAACCGCGGAGCTGGTGACGGGTTGAATGATCGTCGTTGCCGATACTAGTCCGCTCCGGTACCTGGTGGTGATTGAGCGTGAGCACCTGTTGCCGGCGCTTTACGGTCGCGTCTTGATTCCTGCCGCTGTGGCGGACGAACTCAATCACGAAAGCACACCTGAGGTGGTACGCGCTTGGCTGTCAGGGTGTCCGAGCTGGCTCGAAATACGCCAGCCCACCCAGACCCTGGAACCCAAAGTGGATCTGGACAGAGGAGAGCAAGAAGCAATCGCTCTAGCAGAGGAAGTTGCTGCCGACTTGTTGTTGGTAGACGAATGGGATGCCAGGATCGAAGCTGAACGAAGGCACCTTCGCGTCGTCGGCACGCTGCGCGTCCTGGCCGATGGCGCAAGCCGCGGCCTCACTGATCTCGAAGAAGCTTTTGAACGCTTGCGTCACACCAACTTTCGCGTGAATTCAGAATTGCTCGAATCCTTGTTGGAAGAATACAGGCGAGCCAAGCACGAATGATTGTCAAATCATGCCCCCGACCGATGTCACCGGGTATAGTGCTGGCAAGCAGAGATCCATTTCCGTGTATTCCCTGTCCTTAGACAAAATTGTCAACCGGCTTGAACGCCTTTGAAATCAGCGACATTCAAGGGGAAAAACTGACGCCTGGCTAGCCGGACGATCCCGGATGTAACAAAGTTACATTGCGCCGAAAAACCGCCGGACGGAGTTTCTGCGGACAACAGGCATTTGCTCGACAAGGAGCCCATCTCTAAGCTCTGCGATGAACTTGGACTCCAGTCCACGGTCTTCCACCGCTGGCAGAAGGATAAAGGAGAAGTACCCGGAGGCGCGACCCCGGATCATCTCCGACAACGGGCCACAGTTCATTGCCAAAGACTTCAAGGAGTTCATTCGGATCTCGGGCATGACTCACGTCAGAACGTCGCCGTACTATCCCCAATCGAACGGGAAAATCGTACGATGGCACAAATCGCTCAAAGGGGAGTGCATCCGGCCGGGAACGCCGCTGTCGCTGGAAGACGCGCGGCGACTGGTGCAGGGCTACGTCGAACATTACAACAACGTTCGCCTGAACAGCGCGGTTGGCTACATCACGCCAAAGGACATGCTCGCCGGGCGTCAGCAGGAGATCCATGCCGAGCGGGATCGGAAGCTGGAGGAGGCGCGGAAACAGCGCCAGGTTCGCCGGCAGAACGCCGCTTGAAGAACGAAGAGAACACGTTCAGAGTCGGGTAAAGTGGATAACTTCCGGTTAGCCGACATAGGGGAGTTATCTCGCCAACGCTCCAACAAAAGCGGGACCGGCGCTGGAAAGCCCCTCTGCCATCGCAGTGTAGGCATTTGCCTCGGCTCTTGATACCGTTTCGGCGCGACGCGGCCTCCTGAGACGCATTTAGTATCGACACGCCACAAAAACTTCTTGGACCTTAACGTGCACTCACAGACACGGCTGGTCACAGGTTCTCGACTGGAGGGCGGCAATGATTCGAACAAATGGATTTCTCGGCTCAAAGGCTCGATCGGGTAGACAGATCTTAATCTACCTGCTGCTACCGGCTCTGTTGTCTCCGGCTTGGCCCCAAGCCGCGCCGCCGCCCCCGTACACGCAAGAAACTCCCGAACAATTGCAGCAGTTGGTAGCCCCGATTGCGTTGTATCCGGATTCGCTTGTGGCGCAGATCCTGGCCGCATCCACGTTTCCCGAGCAGGTCGTCGAGGCCGACAGGTGGCTGCAGGCGCACCTTGATTTGAAGGGCGACGCCCTGGGCCACGCCGTGGACCAACAACCCTGGGATCCAAGTGTCAAGGCGCTCACCGCATTTCCGTCCGTCCTGGGGAACATGGACAAGAACCTCTCCTGGACGTCCTCTTTAGGCGATGCCTACTACAACCAACAGCCAGAAGTAATGGATGCGATACAGGTGATGCGCCAACGAGCCCAACAGGCCGGCAATCTGAAGAGCACGCCGCAACAAACGGTAGAGACGCAAGGCTCAACGATCGTCATTCAGCCTGCTGCTCCGGAGGTGGTCTACGTCCCGGCGTACGACCCGTGGTTGGTTTACGGAGATCCCATCGTGGCGTGGCCGGGGTGGTACCCGTATCCCGGCATCTGGTGGGACGGGCCATACCTTTCGTGGGGAATCGGCTTCGAGATCGGTTGGTTCTGGGGTTTCGGGTGGGGCTGGGGTCATTGGGGATTCGATTGGCATAACCACTGGGCAACCTATGACCACAACCGGTACTACTCCCACAGCCGGACCTTTTACAACCGGAACAATTTCTACCAGGGTGGAGGTGAGCGGGGTGGAGGCGCGCGCGGCGAGGGTTTCAACCGCGGTGGCGTGCCATCCAGGTCCTTCAACGGAGACAGCCGGGCTGCTCGCGGATACGCGGAACCCCGCGGCCAGAGCGGCGTCCGTTCGGGAGCCTTCAGCGGCAATGAGCGCGGCGGAGAGGCACGGGAATTTTCGTCGCGTGGCAGCTCCAGCTTCGGCGGCGGCGAACGTGGCGGTGGCTTCGGGGGAGGCGGTTTCGGCGGGCATGGCGGTGGCGGGCATCGGTAGGAGAGGAAGTCATATGCGGCAAACGAACTTCGGCATTTCCAGAGTAGCGGTAGCCGCTATTCTTTGGGCGGCGTGTCTTCCCAGCGGCTCCATGGCGCAGCAGTCGGGCCAGAAGACATTTCCATCGCCGCAAGACGCGAGCACAGCGCTCTCCGATGCAGCACAGAGCAACAACGAAAAAGCGTTGCTCGAAATCCTTGGACCGGACGGTCAGCAAATCGTCTCGTCGGGAGACAAAACCGAGGACGCCCAGGACCGCGCTGATTTCGTGCGGAGATATCACGAAATGCACCGCCTGGTGAAAGAACCGGACGGATTCACCCTGTACATCGGCGCCGAGAACTGGCCCGTGCCCATACCGCTCGTGGAGAGAGATCGCTCCTGGTATTTCGACACCGAGGCGGGCAGGAGAGAAATTCTGTACCGCCGAATTGGGCGGAATGAAATCTCGACCATTCGCGTGTTCCAGGAACTGGTGGCCGCGGAAAAGGAATACTACTCCACACAGCACGAGTACGCCCAGAAAATCATCAGCGATGACGGGCAGCATAACGGCCTCTATTGGAAAGCCGGCGAAGGCGAATCCCAGAGCCCGATTGGTCCCCTGATCGCCTCGGCCGTTGCCGAGGGCTATGCGAAAAGCCCGAACGGCGCTCCGACTCCTTACCGCGGTTACTATTACCGTGTGCTGACACGTCAGGGGAAAAATAGCCCAGGCGGGCCGAAGAGTTACATCGCCGGCGGCAAGATGACTGCGGGCTTTGCGTTCATAGCCTACCCGGCGGAATACCGGTCGTCGGGCGTTATGACGTTCGTCGTGAACGATGATGGCGTCGTGTATCAAAAGGATCTCGGCTGGAAGACCGATATCCTCGCCAAAGCCATGAAGGAATACAACCCCGGTTCCGGTTGGCAAAAGGCTGAAGATCAGCAGTGGGGGAGCGCTGCTGTGAGGCGGAAGGCGTCGAGTGCGGGTTCGCGCTGGTTTTGTCGGGTCATAAAAAAGGACCAAAGCCCCCACATTTGAGCTCGGCGCAGGTTCTTCGATCAGGCTGTGCGAACGTGTGGCCCGTAGCGGGATTCAACTCGACGAGTCGGGTCCACCTGGACGGGATTGGTTAGCGCTGCCCAAGCCGGACCGAGGCCGAAGACTTGGGCTCGTGTTGGGCAATAAGTGTGACCGACCGGTGAGGGCTGAAATGTTGCAGCCCACGATGTTTGCTTGGCGGAGTTTCCATGCGTTCATTTTCACTCCCCTTTCTTCCCCGCGGCCTTCGGCGCCAGTGGCTCGGTGTAGTCGCAGCCATCTACGGGACACACGTATGTGAAACCATCTCCGTGCGCCTGGACGATCATCGGTTCCTTGTGGCTTGTGCAGCGCCGCGGTCTCCCTGGGCGGTACGTTGATGCAGCATCGTAATAGCCCCTGCCGCCATGGAACGTCTGCCGACATCCCTCCACCGGGCACTGCCATATTACGATCGTTGTGACTGCCCCGCTAACCTTTTCCCTTGCAGTTCCGAAATGCTTGATCATGCTTCGATCGGCGTGAACGTCACAGCGGGGCACTAGGTCCGGTTTTGTTGCCATTGGTGCTTCACTCCCCCTTCCGCGCGGCCAGCATTCTGCTTACTTCACCGTCATCAATCGGATTGGACATCACCGGCCTTTCTCCTTCCCTCCGTACTTCTTCGACCCGGGCCCACGGGCAGTTGATCCGGCTGGATTATCGCCCCCTTCGATATACGCTTTGAGCACCCCGGCCTTCGGCGCCAGCTTCTTGTCGAGCGCGGCCTGGATGAGCCAGCGGATGGCCTCGGCGCGCGCCGGGAACCTGTGCTCATGCCAGAATTCATTAACCCGGTCGAGCAACTCCTTGTCGATGTAGAAATTCAGTAGTGGTTTGGGCGATGACATGTAGGTAATATAGCCAAAATATCCTGTGTTGATAAGATGTGTTGGCTATGCTAGGCATATTAGTATAACATCTGAACCTCATTTCAGGGCTGAAATGTTCCAGCGTGAACTCGCCTAGAATGCCGTTTTCTGGGCGCAGAAACGGCCCTCGGTTGCGTTTCTGGGCTCGGGATGGGAGGATTTTCCCACGGTTTGCCGACAAGGCCCAAAATGGGCGAGTTCCGGGCCCGTGTTCGATAAGGGAACTCGGGGTTACCGGGCTTCTGCGTGCTGCTTCAGGATTCGCGCCACGTGCTCCAGCCGCCAGGCGGGAGCCATGGCGGGTCCGCAGCGCCCGATGGTTTAGCGCGGCAGCGATCCCGCGCAAGGTCTGCCCGCTCTGGCGCAGGTTCTGGACTTCGGTCAGCAGGGCCTGTTCGCCGGGGTCTGGCTCGACGTGCCGTCGGTCGGTGCAGAGGCGATATCCGAACTGAATATTGCCCACCCGCTCGCCGTTGGTGCGTTTGTGCCTGAGTGCATCGCGGGTGCGCTCCCTTCCCGCTCCCATTGCGAAACAGCCGCCATGATATTTAACACGAGCCTCCCAGCCGCGGAGCCGGTATCGAGCGATTCGGCAACCGATATCAGGGCCACACGCGCCGCTCGAATCGCTCCAGCAGCTCGCACAGGTCCTTCCCGCTGCGCGTCAGCCGGTCGAGTTTGGCCACAAAGATGGCCTGCACTTTCCAGTAATCGCTGTCTCGCACCTGCACCTCGCATGCCACGATTTTTGGATGCTGCCAGCGAATCGCCCTGCGCGCTTCCTGTACGTCGGCACAAGAAAAGACGGATTGAGAGAGCGAGCCCGCCACTTCCCGCAGTGTGCAGCATGCGGTTTCGCTTTTCGAAACAAATGCAATCACCGCGTTCCCCCTCGAACGGACATCCCCAGCCGCAAGGCTCGAATCGGTTGAGGCTGTAAGTCCGTCTCGTCAACTGTCGGGGCAAGTGTCGAGACAGATGTCGAAGCCGGCTCGGCCCTACGGCGCCGTGCCTCTGATATTTCGGAGCGATAACTCAACTTGCTATCACCTCGACTCATCGGCATTGGTTTACTCACAACTGCGTGTCCTCGGCAGGTGGTCTGGCTGAATCGACTGAACAATGTAGGAGTTATAGATCCCCGAAGCTTTCAGGCCAACACCTCTCGTAGCGAGGTGGGTCAGCAGTGCATGGCCATCATCGCCGATTACTGAGACATCCCGCAAAAAAAGGCAGATCGGTTTTCCTTTTGAGCGTGCCTGATCACAACTCGCCTCCACCGCTTGGATATCGTCGCCCACGAGCTGTCCGTCGACCGTGATCATCGTGAGTGCGGGCTCATCAGCCGTCATGATCCGAATCATTCTGCGGATCCCTCTAGCAAGTCCCCAATGCACGCCGGTGTCCAAGCCGCGCCGGTAGCATGATGCAAATACCCACGGCGCCGGATTGGTGCGCCGAATGCATTCACCTTGTGTGTTCGTTCATCGGGATTGACGATGGCCGCGAGCATCAATCGTGCCGAAGGGTTCAGTCGATTTCGCATATTTCCGATCCACCGGCACGCGCAGAAAAGTGGAGGTCGACATGGCCGCTCGGATTCAAGGTCGACGGGCAAGAACAGACTGGCACTCGGAATTGGTGTTTTGGGTCCTTACAGTCGGAACCTGGATCGTGCTGTTTTGGCTGCTATGGCCGCGGCACTAACATTTCGCGCCGGCGGCTCGTCCCCCAGCAGGGGCGGCACAAGCTGATGCTGAATGGCGGCACTCGTATTCACGCCGTACGCCCGGCCGGAGAGAGCGGATATTAGCCATGCTCAAATGCAACAGTAAGTCCTCGGGAAACTCACATCGGGCATTCGCGCCGAAGCGACGGAACACGAAACTGCTATCATTGCGCTGTGGGTGCCTCCTCGAGCGACATCTATGAGGCGGTCCTGGCGTTATCCCGGTCGATTGCCGGCCGCAACGATCTCAGCAGCTTGCTCTCCGGGGTAGCCGAATCCCTTCAGCGAATCGTCGCCTTTGATTTCGCGGCATTGATCCTCCACGACCGCGAGGCAAACAGCATGTGTTCCTACGTGCTCGATGCCGCAGCGCCGGCGGACATGGGCCCCGCCAGGTGCTTTCCGGTAGAGCAAGACCCTGCTGGCTGGGTTTGGACCCATCAGGAGCCTGTGGTCATTCCGCGGCTGGAGGGTGGGTCGCGTTGGCCGGAGTTCACCGCGTGGGTAAGTGCTGCTGGCCTGCGCTCGCTTACGCTGGTGCCTTTAACCGTGGGCGACAATCGCTTGGGAGCATTTGGTTTTGGCTGCCTTGCGCCGTTTGCTCCAAGCCGCGAGCAACTTGCGTTCTTGGAGAGAGTTGCCAGCGAGTTCGCGGTTGCCGTCGAGTCTTTCCTCGCCAAGCGGGATCTGTTACGAGAACGCGACCGTCTGCGTACGCTCTTCGACGTCACCAAAGTCCTTGTCTCGAAACTCTCGCCAGACGAGTTGTTCGCCGAGATTTCGGCGCAGCTCTCGAGGGTGGTCCGGCACGATTTCGCGGTGCTGACCTTGTGGAATGAGAAAACGAGAGATCTGGATACCTTTGCGCTTCATTTTACAGGCCCTCCGCTGTTCAACAGAGAGCAGTCGCACGTCGCCCCGGAGGGCATGCCTTCCGCTGAGGCGCTCGCGACCGGGAAGCCGGTGGTCGCATACGACACCGATGTGGACCGTTATCCATCTCCGCACTATCGCCGGTTTATAGCAATGGGGTGCAAGTCCGACTGTTCAGTTCCATTGATTACAGGCAACGGCACCCTCGGTACGCTCGAGATTGCTCGGACCACCGATGATGTCTGGACGGATAGCGATGTCGAGTTCCTCGTGGAGGTGGCGGGCCAGGTCGCCATCGCGGTGGAAAACGCTCTCTCTTATCGGGAGTTGTCCGAGATAAAGGAGCGCCTCGCTACCGAAAAACTCTATCTCGAAGACGAGATTCGCCTGGACCACAACATCGGAGACATGGTCGGCAAGGGGCCGGCTTTTCAGTCCGTACTGAAAGGTGTTCAGACGGTGGCGCCAAGCGATAGCACTGTCCTCATCCTGGGCGAAACGGGAACAGGAAAGGAACTGGTCGCCCGCGCGATTCACGAGTCCAGCCATCGGAGCAAGGGCAGTTTTGTAAAAGTCAACTGCGCTGCAATCCCCGCCAGCCTTCTGGAGAGCGAGTTGTTCGGCCATGAAAAAGGCGCATTCACGGGTGCGGCAGGGCAGCGGATTGGACGATTTGAATTAGCGCATCAAGGTACGCTCTTTCTTGATGAAATCGGAGAAATGCCGCTCGAACTGCAGCCCAAGTTGCTTCGGGCTATCCAGGACCATGAGTTCGAGAGGGTGGGCGGGAATCGAACGATCCGCACTGACGCCCGGTTCGTGGCCGCCACCAATCGCGACCTGAAGCAAATGGTCGAGGAGAATCGATTCCGCGCCGATCTCTACTACAGGTTGCACGTCTTTCCAATCCATGTCCCGCCCCTTCGCGAGCGGCCCGAAGACATTCCGCTGCTTACCCGGTTCTTCGTGCAAAAGTACGCCGGCCGCATGAATCGCAGGATTGAGAGGATTCCTGCGGCAGTTATGGAGGCGCTTGCCCGCTACGATTGGCCTGGCAATATCCGGGAACTGCAGAATGTCATTGAAAGATCGGTGCTGCTAACGACTGGGAGCGCATTGAGTTTGGCGATGCCGGAAGTGATCAGCAAACATCAGCCGCCGGCGTCACCCGCGAATACGGCTGAGCGGTCCGAGGCGGCTGAGCGGGAAGCGATCATCCGTGCGTTGCAGGATGCCCACGGTATCGTTGGAGGGCCGAACGGCGCAGCAGCCCGGCTCGGGCTCAAACGAACGACGCTGTATTCACGGATGCAGAAACTCAACATTTCCCGGCAGTTTCAGTATCGCTGAGGGCAGCCGACTCTTCCCATAGAAGCCCTTCGTCACGTGTCAGACGGGTGACGAGACACATGTCGAAGTAGCCATAACTGTGGAGCTGCGTTGCATGTCCGCCCGGAGCAACGCCGGACGGGCTTTCCCTTCGAGACTGCCCTGGTGCGGCAGGTCCGAACCGCGTCACGGCATTCGCGCGAGAGGATCCATTCGCAGAACTTATCATTCGCCGTCATATCCGATCCGTAGTATGTGCTCCGTTCTAAACGTTTCCTCAACCAAGCGCACTTCCCTCTGGTTCCGCACTGGCCCGCGATCCCGCCGGTTGGAGGTCGACTTGCATTTGCTGTTCGTGTTCGTTGTTGCAAGGCTCGATCGGCGCGGACCTTCAGACGGCACGAACTGTGCACGTACTTGAAAGCGTGACCTATCGAGCTCAGAAAGGAGCTAAAGAACATGTCACAACTCACATACTATCCCCTGGACGCCGGAATCGAAAAGGTCCGCAAATCCTGGGGCTGGTTTTTCGTTCTGGGAGTCGCGCTTGCCGTGCTCGGCGTCGGATGCATTGCGTTTGACGTAACTGCGACTTTTGCCAGCGTGTTAGTGTTCGGATGGCTACTGCTCATCAGCGGCGTCTTCCAGTTGGTCCATGCATTCCGGACCGGAACGTGGAGCGGGACCCTCCTCAATCTGCTCAGTGCGCTCTTTCGAGGCTTCACCGGGTTGCTGCTGATCCGCTATCCGATCATGGGCGCGGAGACGCTCACCGCAGTGCTTGCCTCGTTCTTCATCGTGGCCGGCCTGTTCCGCGCGATCGCCTCGGCGATGGTGAAATTGCCGCGCTGGGGCTGGGTCGTCTTCTCCGGCGCGATTACTACCGTGTTGGGGTTCCTCTTGCTGGCGCAGATGCCGATTTCGGGCATCTGGTTCATCGGGTTCGCCATTGGCGTGGATTTGATTTTCGACGGCATCGCGACGATCGCGTTTGCAGCCGCCATACACCGTGTTCCCAAACCCGCCGCTTTCGCTGCGGCGTAACTTTCAAACATCGCAAAAGGAGAATGCAAATGGAAAAAATGCTGGTAGTTGTTTTCGACAGTGAGTCGAAGGCCTATGAGGCGTCGCGTGCGCTCGTGCAGCTCGACGTGGAAGGAAGCATCGCGATTCATGCTGAGTCCGTCATCAAGAAGAACGACGACGGCACGGTTACGGTAGAAAAAGTGGACGGCGATTTCCCCGTCCGCACAGTGGGCGGTACAGCCATCGGGAGTCTGATCGGACTTCTCGGTGGCCCCGTCGGCTTCGGGGTGGGCGCAGCCGCCGGAGCGCTTGCGGGCAGCATCGCAGATTTGCACGTGGCCGGCGTGGGCGCGGAATTTCTGGATCAGGTGACCGCCGCGCTGGCGCCGGGCAAGTGCGCGGTGCTGGCGGACATCAGCGAGGAGTGGGTTACGCCCATCGACACCAGAATGGACCCGCTGGGCGGCGCCGTCTTCCGCACACCGAAGAAAAGTTTCGAGGATGAGCAGCGGGCCAGGGACGTCGCGGCGCTTCGTGCCGATCGACGAGCTCAAAGCCGAACATGCGCGTGCTCGCGCCGACCAGAAAGCCAAAATCCAGGCTCGCATCGACGAACTGACTGCCAAGCTGCAGGGCAAGTTCGACGAAGGGAAGCTGAGATCGGACGAGATCAAGAGCGAAGCCGAAGCCAAGGTCAAAGCGCTTCAAATGAAGGCCCAAAACTCGCAGTTGGAGATGAAGGCCACCCTGGAGGCACGCGTCGCTCAAATCCGGGAGAACTACGAGCAAACGCAGGGCAAGCTGAAGCACCTGGTCGCCGAACAACTGAAGCAGGCGGCCGCGCGGTTGGAGAAGTGAAGGCGCGACACGTCGTGGATCCGCGGGATGCCGTCTCTTTCGGCCGGCATCCGGCGGACCCCGCGCGGCAACGCAAGCAGCGCGCCTGGGGAGGTGCAGATTGAACGACATTGTCGCGATACACGGACGCGTGACGGTCGACAATTCCGGCGAGATGCGCGCCGCGTTGCGGTCGGCATTGCGCAAGAAGCCGGCCGAGCTTCGGGTGGATCTTTCCGGCCTGTCATATACAGATACCTCCGGGGTGGCCACGCTGCTCGAGGCGTTCCGGACGGCGAACAAACAGGCGACGCGGCTGGTGCTGGTGGGCATCCATGGCCAGCCCCGATATTTTCTGGAAATCACGCGTCTCGATCGATTGTTCGGTATCGCGACATAAGGGTGAAACGATGAATCCACTTGAACGTGTCGGAAGCAGCGTTATTGACGGACTCGGGTATGTCGGGGGGCTCAGCACGCAGCTTTGGTCCGCCCTGTGCGCCTCGCCTCGTGTGCTTCCGATTGTCGGCAAGCGCGGCCGCTGGCGAGCCGTCATCGGACAGATGGCGGCCATCGGAGTGGATGCCCTCCCGATGATCGCGGTTATGTCCGTCTGTACCGGATTCATTGTGGCCATGCAAGTCGGAGCTGAACTCAGACGATTCGGCGCGCTTCAGTATGTCATGGACACCGTGGCAATCGGCTTCACGCGCGAACTGGGTGCATTGCTGACGGCCATTGTCGTGAGCGGCCGGTCCGGGTCGGCGTTTTCGGCCGAGATCGGAACCATGGTGGTGACCAGCGAAATCGATGCGCTCCGAACTATGGCCATAGATCCGATCGAGTTCGTCATCGCGCCGAAATACGTCGCGGCGTTGCTCGTGGTCCCGTGCCTCAGCGTGATGAGCAATGCGTTCGGCATTCTGGCGGGCGCCGGCTTTATGTACGTCAGCAGCAAAATTACGCTCGCCATGTCTCTCAACTATGTGGCTGATTCCATCGAGCTGCGCGATGTCTTGACGGGTCTGCTAAAGAGCTCGGTGTTCGCGATCATCGTGGTGAGCGTCGGCTGCATGGAGGGGTTCCGGACACGCGGAGGCCCCGATGCGGTGGGGCGGTCGGCCACTTCAGCCGTGGTCAAATCCACGTTTTTGGTGATTCTCGCGGACGTGTTTTTCACGGCCATTTACTACATGGTCCGAAAGGACTAGCACATGGCGGAGCCAATCATTTCAGTCGCCGGCTTGACGGTAATGTACGGGGGGCGCTGCGTGCTCGATGGCGTGAGTCTCGATATTCAGCGTGGCGAAATCATGGTGCTGCTCGGCAGCAGCGGCTGCGGCAAGAGCACGATGCTGCGGCATATCATCGCGCTCGAGCGGCCCGCCTCGGGAACCGTTTGCGTGCGCGGCGTGGACATTAATCGCTGCTCCGCGAAGGAACTGGAGCAGATCCGCCGCGCCATGGGCGTGGCTTTTCAGGAGGCTGCCTTGTTCAACTCGATGTCCGTTAAGGATAACGTCAGCCTGCCGTTGCGCGAACTGACAACGCTGGCCGATCCCGTTATCGAGATTATGACTTACTTGAAACTCTCGGCCGTGGGCTTAGGCGATGCCGAACACCGGATGCCCGGGGAATTGTCGGGAGGGATGAAAAAGCGCGCGGCCGTCGCGCGGGCCATTGCACTCGATCCCGAAATCCTCATTTTCGATGAGCCGTCCGCTGGTCTCGATCCGATTGTCGCGGCGGGATTGGACGACCTGATTCTCTTTCTGAAGCGCGCCTTTCAGATGACGATGCTGGTGGTCACTCACGAATTGGCCAGCGCTTTTCGGATTGCGGACCGCATCGCGATGCTTTACAACGGTTCGCTGGTCACAGTGGCCGATAAAGAGTCGTTCCGCGCGAGCGCCGACCCGCGCATTCGGCAGTTTCTGGATCGCGTGCCCGATCCCGTCGGTGAAAGCACGACGGTGCAGAGCCGGCTGTGCGAGCTGGCCGGCATGAAAGGAGCCTCGGCATGAAAACCGAAGCGAAAGTCGGAGCATTCGTTATCGTCTGTGTGGCGATACTGCTCGCAACCGTGTACCGCATCAGCAGCTCGCAACTGAAGGGAGCGCGCGACTCCTACAGGACCTACCTGCGCTACGCAGGGGGGTTGCAGCCCGGAACCGACGTTCTGTTCGGCGGCATCAAGGTCGGCTTGGTCACGGCTGTCCGTCCGGATGCGCAGGATCCGACCCGCATCGAGGTGACGTTGGACGTGAAACACGGCACGCCGCTGAACGCGAATTCCGTGGCGAAGCTGGGTTCGGTGACGTTGGTGACCAGTCCGGTGATTTCGATCAGCACGGGCTCGAATGACGCGCCGCGCTTGCCGCCGGGCGGGGTGATTCCTTCGCAAGAGACCATCAGTGTGGATGACACCCAACGCAAGATCGTGGCGCTCGCCGATTCGGCGCGCAGCCTGCTCGATTCCGTTCGGACGGAGGTAAATAACGTCACCGGCGACGCGCGGGTTCTGATGGCGAATATGAACCAGGTGGTGGGCCGGCCCAATCAACAGCACATCCAGAACGTCCTTGCGAATGCAGACGCCATGATCACCCGGCTATCGCCGAAGGTTGACCAAATCGGGGACGAGGTCGCGGCGTTGACCCGGAACGCAAACATCGTGGTGGGAAAAGCGGGCCCCCTGCTGGAGAACGCGAACGGAACGGTCTCGAACGCTAACAATGTGATCACAAAGCTGCGCGACCCGATTCAGACCGACCTGACCGATATTCGCACGACGCTCGAGGAGGCGCGGACATTAATCGCGACCCTTAATGCTGCAACCCGCGCGAAGGATCAGAACCTGAATGAGATCGTCGATAACGTCCGCATGGCCACCGGCAACCTGAACGAGCTCACCGACTCGTTGAAACAGCGGCCCTGGAGCTTGGTGAGGATCAAGCAACCCGCGGATCGGAAGGTTCCCAAATGAAGAAGGCAATCTGGGTTTTACTGTTGGTGCTGTGCGGGTGCGGAGGAAAGATCCGCTATCCACGTTACTACGCTTTGGAAATTCACCCGCCGGCGCCGAGTTCCGAAAACGGCGTGCGTTTTCCGGGCGTTTTGGCGGTGCGCCGGTTTGAAACGCCCGCCTATCTGCGCAGGGGTGGAATCGTTTATCGGCGGACGCCCAAAGAGATAGCCTTCTACGACTATCACCGCTGGGCTGAGAATCCCGGCGACGCCGTTACCACCACGGTAATCGATGCGCTCCGTTCCTCGCGGCTGTTCTCGGCCGTGAAGAGATATGACGGCCAGGACCGGCAGGACTATCTGATGACTGGCCGGCTGGAACGTCTGGACGAGATCGACTACGGCGGCTCCGTTCGGGTGGACGTGAGAATCTCGGCCGAACTTACCAGCTTGCGAGAGAGTGCCACGTTATGGACCGGCGAAGCGGATGCAACGCAGGGTATCGAGAACCATGATGTAAACGGGGTCGTGATGGCGATGAGCCGCGCTCTCCAGAAAGGCGTGGAACGCATGCTGGCCAGCCTAGAGGCCGGCGCGAGAGCGGGAAACGAACGCGCAGGGTTTTCAAAATGAACGGTATACGGACGCATTGGAGGCTGCAATGGACGTAGCGGCGAGCAGATCGGTAATTCCGGAAAAGAAACCGGCGGCATCGACCCTTTGCCTGTTGGCTTTGGCTGTCCTTGCGCTTTATTTCTGTTACCGGATCGCCAGTCCTTTTCGGGCGCCCATTTTTCTGGCGGTCATGATCGCAATCGTCTTCCATCCGGTCCACGAACGGATCCAACGGCACATTCGAGGGAACAATGCGGCTGCTCTAATATCTACGATTCTGGTCCTCGTCCTCGTGATCATTCCGGCGACGGGACTGGGGATTGTCGTTCTCAAAGAGATTCGCGGGCTCTACGATTTGCTGAACGCAAAAAGCGCTGAACAGGGCGGTTGGAATCCGTATGTGACCCATTGCATAGATCGCTTTCTCGGCTGGGCCGGCCGGTACGTCAACGTCTCCACGCTTGACCTGCGGGGAGCGCTACTTCGACGGCTACAGGAGATCAGCCAGTATTTGATCTCCTGGGGAGCGGAAGCGCTCAGCGACATCGTTTCGTTCTTCACCGCAACAGCCGTTGCGTTCTTCACTCTGTTCTTCTTGTTCCGGGATGGCCGATCGATGTTGGTGCGCGCGGCAGATGCCCTTCCGCTGAAGGCCGGTCAATTTGAACGTCTCTTTAACAAGGTCAGCGACTCTATTGTGGCCAATGTTTACGGCTGTCTGGCTGTGGGCGCGGCGGAGGGCACTCTCATGGGTCTGGCTTTTTGGGCGCTTGGAGTGCCATCCCCCGTCATATGGGGACTGGTAACGGCCTTGGCTTCACTGATTCCCGTGGTCGGCTCAAGCTCGGTATGGGGCTCGGCCGCAATTATCTTTTTCATTACCGGGCACCCCTGGAAGGGCTTAATGATGCTGGCCTGGGGCGTGGTAGCCATCGGGCAACTCGGTCATGTGGTCAGGTTTTATGTCATCAGCGGACGAGCCAAAATGCATCCACTGCTGGTCTTCTTCGCCCTGCTGGGCGGCGTGAAGGCGTTTGGATTACTAGGCTTATTCATCGGACCTGTCGTCGTTTCCCTCACCCTAGTGGTGTTTGAGATGCTGCGCGAGGACAACGCGCCTTATCCCACAGCCTGAGCGCCAAAGCGGGAAAGTGCTAGTCGATCGAGGCAAGGGCTACCTGGTGCTCTCTTAGATCGCTCGCTTCGCGGACGGCCGTTGGTTCCGCATTCTGACCGTGGTCGACCAGTACACGCGAGAGTGCTTATGCGCCTACGCGGATCGTTCGCAGACTGGGGAGAGAGTCGTCGAGCGAATGAAGCATCTGGTAGCGGCGCGCGGTATACCGGAGTCGATCACTACAGACAATGGCAGCGAATTCGCCGGCCAAGCCATGGATGCCTGGGCCCACAAAGCTGGCGTGAAGCTCGACTTCATCCGGCCCGGCCGGCCGGCCGGTTCAGAACGGCTACATCGAGAGTTTCAACGGCCGCTTACGGGACGAATGTTTGAATGGTGAAATCTTTTTCCATCTCGCCGACGCTCGCGAGAAACTGGAGCGCTGGCGCCGCGACTACTGTCAGGGTTCACACTGCCCCACCTTTCTATGTCCTTCGAAAATCGAAGGCTGGTTGCGAATCAAAAAGTACCGCGGGTTTCTCGCGCCGGACGCGCTGAGCGAACTGGATCGCAGCTTCAGACTCCAGTATGCGTTTGCGAAAGATCCACGGGCCGTCAGACAGAGGATGTTCGGCCCCTATTTCACCGCGATCCACAGCGAGCCGGAGGGTTCGGGAGCTCACGCCCACAAACGTAGCAGCTTTCGTGAGGTTCATCCAGCCCTCAGCAGTTGCTTTGTCGCTGCTGTAAGCCGGGATGTGATGATGACTGCGCAAGGCGGTTACTCGTTCGCGAGTCCAGCGGTTTCCTCGTCCCGTGAGCATTCCATTCCGGTTTAAGAGGCCCGCAATCAGGTTGTTTGAACAGATTCGCGCCAACGCGACCACCGCGTCGATGAGGGCCTTGGGCGCTTGAGAGTTGTTTTGGCCGCGCCTTCGCCTAGGTAGGCGCAACTCCGTGTGGACCCCGCCCTTCCAGTGAATGACGAGGATGATTTCCCCAGCCGCGCCATCCACGTCGACCACCACTTCCTCAATCAGCGTTCTCACGATCCGCTTCTTCAGGCGAGTATCGGTGCCCGAGTCGTACCAAACGGTCTCCAAGTTCGCCGCCAGTTCTTCAAACTCCTCCTGCGTGGCTGGCCGATGTTGCGCATTGCCGTCTTGATGCGCTGCGATCCTGGTTTCGATCTCCCGCACTCGTTCCAGCGCCCCGTTCCATCGGCGTTCCAGTTCGTCGGTGACCAAACGATTCTCGGGATCGGCGGCATCGAATTGCCGCTGCGCGCGCTGAGCGGTATATCGTGCCGCTTCCAGATCTCGCCGCAATGCCTCCAAGACTTCGTCTTGACGACGAGTCTCCTCCTGGCTGGCCTGTACCGCTGCCTCTACGGCCGCCGGCTGCACCGCACGAAGCACTTCTCTTCCGATTGCTTCATCCACAGGGATCCCACCAAAAGCGATACAGCGCGCTTCGCCATTATCAAGCCACCCACGATTGCATGCGTAACGCAGGACATCATGGCCGTTGCCCGTGTACCGTACCGTCTGCTTACGACCACAGCGTCGGCAACGCAACAGACCAGCGAGCATGCCGAGCCCATTCTTGATCGCGCCAGGCGATCCTGGCACGTTTTCTTTCGTGGTCCGCTGAATTCGTTCGAACTCCTCCCACAGAACATAGCCTTCGTGAGCGTTCGGAATCAATGCCAGCCATTGATGGCGGGGTTTGCGATGGCAGCAGTGACGTGCTGCGCCATTCTCATAACGCAGCAACTGTTCGGTTTTTCCGTAAGCATAGGTGCCGCCGTAAACGGGATTCGTGAGCATCCGGTGCATCGCGCGATATGCCGGTCGTCTCCACAAAACGTCACCCCGCGGCGTATGCGCCGGCACCTGTAAGCCGTGCTCCAGAAACCACAGCAACGTCTGACGCACGGTTCCCAGTTCGGAAAACTTGCTGAATACGAGATGGATCACCTGTTGTACGCGACGATCCGGATTCTTTTCCAGCCGTTGATCCTCGGTTTTTAAATATCCGACCGGTGCGGCCGGAACCAGCTCCCCGCGCCTCGCTTTCTCCATGCGGGCTTCCACCGAACGCTGGCGCAGCAAATCTAGTTCATATTCGTTCAGGCTACCCTTCAGCCCCAGCAGGAGACGATCATTGCTCTGCCGGGGTGAGTACACCGTCTCTTGATCGATTAGCACAGTGTCCACCACGCGGCATACTTCCACCAGTTGCTGCCACTCCCGGCTATTGCGCGCAAACCGGGACACTTCCCGCGCCGCGACCGCACCCACATTGCCGAGGCAGACTTCCGCCACCATGCGCTCAAACCCCGCGCGCGTGACGGTTCCGGCCGCTGATCGGCCCAGGTCCTCATCCACCACTTCAATCTCACGCCACCCCAGCTGGTGCAGACGTTCTTGACTCGCGTACTGCAGCTTCTGGCTTTCCAGGTTGTGAGTCACTTGGTAAGCGGATGACTGCCGGATTTACAGAATCGCCTTGCGGCCTAAATGTTGCGGGCGGATCTTGTCACTCATCGCTCGGCCTCGCTCTGTGGATCCTGGCCTCTTCCGGCGTGTTCCCTCAGCATTCGCGCCAGTAGACTCACCGTCTTTTGGCTCACTTCCCGCGGCAACGCCGGACTGGGGGTCTGCGCTTGGAACAGACTCACCTGACCGTCTTTCGGTTTCGACGACTTCTGCATCAGCACCTCCTGCAATCCAGGATGACTGCGGAGCCTCCGCCAAGAGTGCCCTCAGATGACGCAATGCCTCACAGCGAACTATGATTCCGCTGGACACTGCGATCCGGCAGCACTCGGCGGCCTCGAACATCCACTGCGGAATCTCGAGGACCGGGAACCCAGGTTCGATATCCATTCCATCCTTGGCATGGACCGCTGCCGAAACCGTTTGTGTGCCATCCGAACCCAGGAAAGTAGATGCCCACCGCTTGGCAGCGAGTCGTAAGACATTCCGCAGAAGCTGCCGATCATCCATCGGCTGGCCGCCGACGTGGAATACGTAGTCCTCGGGCCCAGCACCGGCTTCCTTCTTACACCGGTACTCTTCCAACAGCAACACCAACGACAGCACACGGCGGCAGCTCGCACGTCCTCTGCCACCAATTGCAGCCGTTCAACTGCCGCGCCTACTCGCTCGTTCCATAGCCGCTCACTCGAGAAGAGGGAAGCGACTTGTTTTGGCCATGCAATTGCGGCATTCAGTTTGATTGTTGCCGGAGGTCATTCAGAGTGACAAGTTGGGCCAGCCGTTTTCAGTTCCGTGCCAGCAAAATTTATCAGATGCCTGCGTCTTATGCCGAAGTTCGGCAGGAGCAGTGCCATTGCGGTGTAGGTGTACTGGTGGACGTGATTCTGAATGCGTATTGGGAACCTCTCGACTTCGAGCTTCCGATATTGCTGCCGCACGGTCGGTAGTAAAGTGCTAATCGCAGGGGAGGGGCTAATGCCGGGCATTTCAACTCCCGTCAGTTGCCATTACCATGATGGCTGGAATTGGAGCCGTGATGAACAGTGCAGTGAAATTGGCGGCGCTCTCTCCGCGGAAAGTCCCGATTTGTACGGGTTGGCCCGGCCGAGATCACAGCAACAATCCATTTTTTGTCTAGGAGATGAGTAGGAATGAGCAGTGTACTATTACAGAAACTCTCAACCGCCGGCGCGTTGGAGGAAAAGATTCGTACGCGCGACGCGAAGGTCGGAATCGTTGGTTTGGGTTACGTGGGCCTCCCTCTGGCCGTCGAGTTCGCCAAGGCAGGCTTCGACGTCACCGGTATCGATCTCAGCGATTCCAAGGTAAGGAGCATCAATGCCGGCGATTCCTATGTGGGCGACATCGCCGACGCCACTCTGGGCCCTCTGGTCAAGGCCGGTAAGCTCAAAGCTACGTGCGATTTCTCCGCGATAGCCGATCTCGATACGGTCAATATTTGTGTTCCCACGCCGCTGCGCAAAACTAAAGACCCCGACATGAGTTTCATCGTGTCGGCGTGCGCGGAAATTGCGAAGTTTCTCCACCCCGGGATGCTCGTTATCCTGGAATCTACAACATACCCCGGTACGACCGACGAACTGGTGCTGCCTATGCTCGAACAAGCCGGATTAAAAGTGGGGCAGGATTTCTTTCTGTGTTTTTCGCCCGAGCGCGTCGATCCCGGCAACCCCAAATACAATACCTCGAACATTCCAAAGGTAGTTGGTGGCGTGACGCCGGCCTGTTCAGAAGTGGGCCGGCTATTTTATTCGCAAGCATTGCTGAATGTAGTGGCGGTTAGTTCCACGCAGGTCGCCGAGATGGTCAAGCTGCTGGAAAACACGTTCAGAATGATCAATATCGGTCTGGCGAATGAGATCGCGCTCATGTGCGACCGCATGGGCATCAATGTCTGGGAAGTGATTGAAGCCGCGGCGACGAAACCCTTCGGTTTCATGCCGTTTTATCCCGGCCCGGGCCTCGGCGGGCATTGCATTCCCATCGATCCGTTCTATTTATCGTGGAAAACCAAGCAGGCGGGGATCGAAGCGCGGTTCATCGAGCTGGCCGGCTATATCAACGGGCAAATGCCCCACTTTGTGGTGGATAAGATTCAGAGTGCCCTCAACGACGTAGCCAGACCGTTGAAAGGATCCCACATCCACATCTTGGGTGTCGCGTATAAGAAGAACATCGATGATTTACGCGAATCACCCGCGCTCGATATCATGCTGCTGCTGAAGCGGCGGGGCGTACGGCTCACGTACTCCGATCCTCACGTTCCGCAACTCAATTTGGAAGGCGAGGTTTTGAAGTCGGACGACGTCGATCTAGTGGCATCAGCAGACTGCACGGTAATAGTCACAGACCACACGGTTTTCCAATATCGCGAAATCGCTGAGCAGGCGAAGCTGATCGTGGACACGCGAAACGCGCTCAAGGGAATTTCGTCGCCAAAAATCGTCCGTTTGTAGTATTCAGCATTCTGGTGGTCGACGACGAAGAAGCCATTCGGCGGATGATGAGGAAGATGCTCTGGAACAGTGGTTACTCTATTCTGAAAGGATACAGCGCGGTTGAGGCGCTGGCCATAATTCCGATACAAGCCTGGATTTGGCCGCCACAAACGGAGCCCCACCCGTTCTCCACGTTTTTCCCTAAGGAGCCTGGTGCGCCACTGGGCAACCTATCCCTAGCTCGCCTCTTTCAAGAGTTCCTCTAGTACGGAGTCGTTTGGGCGGTAGTCGCTATACTTGTAACGCGTCAACACTTCGGACTTAAACAGAAGAATTTTGGCGATTTTCAATTTCAGCGAAACCATATCAATAAGCCACGTCGAGTCAGATACCTTGGTCATAGTGATCTCGATATCGGTTCCGGGCAGAACGCTGGCCAATGCCCCATAAACCGGCACCGGCCTGATCACACTGCATTCAACACGCATGGGGTGCAGGCTGTCCTTATCTACCCACGCCGTCCCCTTCATGCCGGTCAGCACCTTAGCGGCGCGCGTGGTCGCCACAACTCCAGGCTTTGGAGTTGCAGAGAAAATGTACGCTGCGCGCCCGTCCTTAATCGCCTCGTCCTGCAAATGCAATGTGAGCGAAGTCGGGAAATCGAGCAATAGTTCACCATTCTCATCGCGTTGTTTCTTCCAAGCGGCGATGCGGGAGCGGCGATTCGTCGCGCTCTCGTTCCTGCGGTGTTCGGCTTCATCTTTCAGCTTGATGAGCTCTGCTTTGCGGCGAGCCGGCGATAAAGGCTGGCCGTCTGTGGCGAGAGGAAGACGGTAATCGGAACCGTCGATCATCACAACCTCAAATGTCTTGCTGGTCAGCTTGTCTCCTTTTTGGACCTCATCTTTTTCGATGTAGGCATACGATGGATCCGCTGCCCAGTCTGATCTAAATGCCTCTGTAGCTCGCTGAACAATTTCGTTCGGATCGGCAGCGCGGGAGCTGACAGCTCCTATGAATAAGAAGCCCGCCACGAAAGCCCTATAAGCGTGTCGACGCATAAGAGCGCCGATACCACTCGAGCGCCCGTCTTCCTTACTGACCCTCAACATGAGTCCCCCAGCCATTGTTGCCAGTGCACTTTGCTTTCCATCTCAGGCGGGCAGGCCAGAGTACTGTTTTATGCCGGTCCCCGATTGGGTTTTTCCCAGTAGACGAGAGCGGCGCACTCCATGTACGGGCCTTCATTCCGATTGCTAACGCCGTAGGCATACCCGCGGCTGCGCGCCGAATATTCGGCATTTGTTACGGCAGATGAGTCTGATCAAACGAAAATGCAGCCAAAACAATGCTCTGAGCCTGGTTACCAAAGTGCATTTCTTGATAGTTGGAGGGACTCAGATGTGGATCATGTGGGAGCTAGTGGGATTCGTCGCATTGTGCCTTTTAATGTCAATGATCAGCGCCCCTCAACCCAGTAGACCGAAGCTAATACAGCGAAGAATGTAATGTTCGGTGTTGGAGGTGATCCCCGGGGAGCGCCGTCACAACATCAGAAGCGCCGGGACCGGCGGATTCGGCATTCTCCGCAGATCACGAGAACGATAGCCATGCGGCACTTTGTCGAGAACGTCGTCCTGCTAATTGTCTAACCGACGCTACTGTTTGAGTTTGGGAAATCAGTTTGAACCCGCTCACTCTGCCCTTTTCCAAGCTTCGGTATTAAGTAGCGATCAAGTACCTCCTGAGGGCGTCAACGATTGCGCGAGGAGAAGGGTTTCCGCTGCTATCCAGTATTTGCCCACGTCAATCGCAGGTTTCGGCCCAGGTGCATTTGTAACCTTAAGAATAGCCTGGGATTCACTAAACGCTTGCTGACCTTCCTGCGCCGATTCCCAGATCGCGGAGCTGATCTTCGACCTCCTCTAGGACGTGCTGCTCCGGCAGTTCCGCAGGTTGATCCAGGTTTCCAGCGTGCGTGATCCTGATTCGGAGCATGGCTTCCGGGCGAAGGCCCTCTCGTGCATCGAGGAAGACCGTCGAGCCGAAAGAAATGACCTCGATGGAACAAGAGTTCGTGGTATGACGCGAAATCTCTTCAACGGTCTTCCGCAAGATTGCGTACGCCTGTCCATAATCCGCCGATAGCCCCGGACCGTCGCTGGTCTTCAAGCCGTAGATGTCAATATCAAAGCCAGCCTGAATTCTTCGTGTGGTGCATGCGGCCTTTCCATGCCCATCCTCGATCACCACGTTGTATGGCAATACCTCATAAAACGGACGATGTTCTTGAATCAGCTGACGAAAATTCTCAGACATTGTTCCTGCACCTCACTGACTGATGTAGCCGGAACACCTTGCGGCACAGCCATGATCCGATGCTTCTCCCAGGGAACAGCGTATTGGCGCCGGCATGAGGGGCATCGGTAATAGCCATGCGCCGGCCACATTGGAGCGGGGTGCATCAGCGAGCACCAGGCTTCTGCGACCCAAGACCAGAATGTTCCCTTCATTTTGTCTCTCCTCGGTGTCGTACCCACTCCACCTTAGTGCACAAATGTAGCCACAATGGTGTCTTCCCTAGGCTGAATGACTTCCACCCGACATGTGGCGGCTTTATGCCGCTGTTCGGGCATTTTGCCGGTTCAACCGCCGAATCTCGGCACTTGCTCACGAAAAAGACTCCAAGCTCTAGGAGTTCAAAGGTTCGACGAGGCAGGAATCGACGGTGGTTTCGTATTCAAGAAAACTGCGGCGTGCACGATCCCATATGTATGAGTTTATGCTGGCTACGACCAGGAGGGTTAAAGACGGTGAGGCTCAGGGTGGCGCGCTTCTTGAGAACTCTTACTTTTTGGCACCTTTGCTGGTGAACCTAGCCAAAATAAACTCCTGGGCCAGACTACTGACAACGTGCATACCCAGGCCAATGCCAAAATTTCCGAAGACATGATCGGCGGTACGATTCGAACCGGGCAGGTACGTAGTAGCGATGGCATTCGAAATTAAGGCACCACCCCAGGTGGAATAATTTGGCTGCAAGTGTCCGTTGTCTCCACGACAGACAAATGGAGCTGACATGGCGTGGGCAAGCCGGGATTTCTTTGTGCCGTTGCCTCGATAATAGTAACGGGGATCCTGATGCAGAAGTGATGGCAGGATAGCATTGCCAATTAGTCCTTCGGTGACTCCACCGGCGAGGTTAGCCCCTAACCGCTTGCCATAACCCACTGCCCCTTGGGGGTAATTTGGGGTGTTGGCTGCCTGCTGGATACCGGACCACGCAGCTGTCCAGCCCAAGAATACTGGCTGAGTCAGACTCTTATAGGCTAGATCGAACTTCATCTTCGTGGTAAGAGGCTCGGGATCGGTTTCATAGACCACATACATGTTTGGGATGAAACCGAGAAGGCGCTGGTTTTCCTCCGCCTTCAGCTGCTGAGTGGCCGTCTGCCGGGGTGAATATGCAACAATAACCGTTCTCTGCTTACCTTCAAACCGAAGTTTGACGCCGGCCAGAGTCTTGTTCTGCCCCGGCTCGAGTGTAATGGACGAATCCCATTCTGAAAATCCTTCAGCTGTGACGGTGATCTGATAGGAAATTCCCGGCGTGACATCCTGGAATGAAAACACTCCATCGTCCTTTGTCATAAGTGTGTGACGATTGTCGGCGATCGGTCCTTTAAGGACTACCGTGGCGTCCGGAATGGGATCGTCGTTGATATCCGTTACCGTGCCTAGGATGCGTCCTGGGTTTGTATCTGATCCCTCAGTAGACTGTGCGGACAGCGCCACGGGCAGGAGCCAACCTCCAGCCAGAACAATTAGCGATAAGACGTATGTCATTTTTAGCAATGCTCCGAGGTGCCGCTTTAGCGACGCATACGCGTTTCTGTTTAATATCGACACGTTTAGCCTCTTGATAGCGTAAAATTAATGGTGATCTGTGTATCGAACTCTACCGGTTCGCCATTCAACATGTACGGCCTGTAGCGCCACTGCTTCACGGCATCGATCGCCGCCTGCGCCAGCATTGGCAAACCGCTCTTGACTTGCAAATTCCGCACGGTGCCGTCACTGCCGATAACAGCCAGCAGCACTACCATTCCTTCAATCCGAGCTCTGCCGGCCTCCTGCGGATATTCGGGTGCGACGTCATGCAGCAGGAATCCTTCCGCTAATCGAGAAGGGACACGAATCTTTTTGGCCGGCATCGGAGCCGGTTCCTCCATGTTCGTCAGGATGGGCGGGCTGCTCAGTACCGCGCCCAGGACTCCACCGGGAACCGCGCCAACCACTCCGCCCGGCGCTTCGCCAACCACTCCGCCCGGCACTCCGTCAACCACTCCATCGGCCACCCCGGTTGCTGCGACCTGGTTCGAGTGGTCCTCGTGCGTGACAGGCTTGCTGTAGATCCTCGCAAACTTGATCGCTTTCGGCGACGCAGGCATGCTGATCTCTTTGGGCATCGTGAGCTTGGCGCTATTCCTTGCTGCGGTCGATGGTGGTGCATATAACATACTTACCAACTGCCATTTGGGCAGCTTCTCCGTATAGAAGAGCGGAGTGATAATTAGCAGCAGTACAATCAGCGATTGGACTGCAACCGCCACAACAGCAGCCCAGGGATCGCGCTTGAGTAAGCTGCCCCCCGATGCAACCAGATTATCCTCAAACAGATGCACTTCCGGTTTTTGTCCCGTAGCTCCCGAAGGAGACACGAAACTTGGTCGGTGAACCCGGCCGTACCCAAGAGTCGGAACCGTGAACCCTGAACTGCCGGTTGCGACTGGCGACAGACTGAACTTGAACGATCGTGGATTAAAAATAGCCATCGCACAAAAGCCTTGCAATAGCGTTGCCACTTATTGGCCTTCGACACAGTCTCCCGAGCCGAAGGTAAGCTTGCAACGGGAGCCTGCCCCACCTGCTAGTCTTGATACTCAATCGCGATGCGCATTATCAGCTTGAGACTGAATCCGAGGGCAATTCGCCGTCTAGCCGAGTGCGGCCCGCCCTTTTTCCCTCTAGGCAGCGAGTGGGCACTCATTCTCAAAAGGACTAAGCCAGCCCACATATCCTTGAGCGCTCGCCCCGATGCCCGGCCCTCTCACGAGACCGGCAGGTGACGAAGTCACATGCCGATATCGGCGGGGCGCTGTTGATCGTCCAGTTCGAAATTCCCCTCAGGCAACCGATGCGGCGGACGAATGCTCGCACGTTGAACCCGTCGGCAGGTTAGAGGCCCTGGATTCGGAGCAGCGTCCACACGCCCGAGGCTCGTTCTTACCAAGGAGAGGAAAGAGCAGCTCAACCAGCTCGGCCAGCCTCGCCAAGGCCGCCAAGGCACCGATGCAACGCTTCCTCGACGCGCAGTCGCTGCGTCCGCACAAAGTCACGTAATACCTGGAGCGCCGCGACCCCAACTCCCGACTAGAATGAAAGACGTGCTGCTGGTATATCAAAACGTCGCGCGACAAGAGGCGGTCAAAACGGTGCTCTGCAGCCCGGGATTAGAGGCAGCGCATCTTGAAAACGATCGTTGACCAAAGGTGCAGACTGCAACGTGTTTTGCGGAATGTGGCTGGGCAGACGTGCTCGCCTTGCGGCTTCAGCTGTCACGCTGACACTTTGTTCCAAATGCCGAATACGAAGCTGAAACTTATGCTCCATCGTTCGGTCGGCGAGGTCAATCGCGTCGATCCGCTCCTCAAAGTCGTGGGGCGATCTTAATCTCAGCTTAGTCGGGAACTAGGTCAGCTAATAGGAATAACCCGTTTTCATCGGTAATCGTGTTATCGGCGTGCACTAGAAGCCCCTTGAGCTGGTGTTTCAGGGGCATTCATAATCAGGAACAGAACCTAATGCAATCAATGTGTTATATATCTAATCCTTTGCTTTACTCATCGTCTGTCCGATTCATGGTTTTTCCCGAGATGAAACCAGCGTCACCATCGGAGTTCGTGTAATCTGGTAGTCCCGATACGTGATATTTAGAACCGCAGTGCCAAAGACCCGAACCTTCGTCACGCTTTCGTTTGATTCGGGCAGCCAAAAATCTCCGACTTTTTGGTACGTGCGGGTAAAATGAGTTTGCGGAGTCCACCACGACGGGTTGACAGCCGGCTCGCCTTCCACACGAGTGATCACGAAATCCTTGGCGTCAACCCAAATGCGTCCCCGGAACAGGAATTTGTTCTTGCCCCGCGGCTGTGCTTCCAGCACATAAAATTCATCTTTATCGGTTTTTTGATAATTCAAAAAACGAAACGTGTAGTTTTCCGAAGTGATGGCGGACCGTTGCTGGTTTTCTTCCTGCATCGACTCTACTTCTGCTTCCAAAAGGCGTCGAAAGACCTTATTCCGTATTGTGCCGGATCCGCTCTCCGACACTATGGCGAACTCCTTCTTATTTGGCTGGTTGTAGTCGGCGCGAACGATCATATCTGCCGTTTTGGAAACTATGCAGTGGCATTCCAGGTGGTAGCTGCGAAAACTCGAATAGCTATACAAGGTCTTGGCGCGCGAATCATTCATCACCACGATGCGGCCCACGATCTCGTCAGCCGTCAAAGGCGCGGATGCCGGTGTGTGCTGCGCGACTGCCGGTGAGCAAAAGGTCAGAAAGGCAAATGTGAACAGTAAACGACAATTACGAATGCTGATCGATTCGAAAACGCAACTCATGGTTGCCTCCTCAGTAGGGTCTGCCACAGCCCGGTGCCCAGCGACGTTGCCCAGTTGGAATTAGGGGCATCTGCCTGTAACAATGTCTGCGGTTTTCGCGGCCTGATGAGCACAGCATTTTCGACGGCTTCCGTAGTCGGAAATTGCTGGAAGAGGTAGATCGTGCTTGCCACAACGGGTCCAACCTGGATTTCATGGTGAGACATTCGGGATTTCCCGAGTAGCTTGAAAAATCGCTCTGTCTCCAAGAATCGGCGCGACGGCTCAAGAATGACTAGATCCCGCTCTCGAGGCACGTATGAAGGATCATAGAGAGGAACAACCTGAATATCCGGGCGCCCAAAGGCCTTAAGATAGTACGTCACGCTCATCGGTCTTGCCGTCGCCACCCTCACGGATGCCGGAGCCATTCGACAAACCTGTTGCACGACCTCACGAGTGTCAAATTCTGATGTTTCATCGGGCCCAAAGTATCGGGCGATATGCGTTGCCCCGCCGCCAATGGAGTTCAGGTAAAACGGGTAGAATGGCGCCCAGGCGTGTAGTTCCAAGAGCGGCCACACAAATACAACACCGGCTGCCATAGCAACTACGGCCATCGACACGCGTCTGTTCGCTAACCACTTGCACGTCTGTTGAACCGCATAGCCGCCGGCCAGAAAAAGAAAAGGAAGGAAGAGAAGCGAGTACCGGATCCACTTCGCGCCGCAAACCGACAAGGCCGTCAGTTGCACCAGCCCGAGAGCGACGAAGAAACATGAGGCGAGCGTGCGGCGGTCGCGCAAGAGCAACACGCTCCCCAGGACGACTGTCACGAGGATTGGAATCGGCAACTTTACGAAGAGCAACCAGAGGTAGAAGTACCAGGGCATGCCCGAGAAGATCAGTGATGGGAAGTTCAGATAGAGCTTGCCAGCGAAGTCATAGCCGGTGTGACGAACACCATCATGGTGCAACCATTGCGTGATGGCGCTCAGGTTATTCGGCGAGAGAACCACTGGATTGACCAATACGAACGTCAGCACTATGACCAGTAAAAATCGTGTGTACCTTGAACCTATAGGCTTCCGGTCAAGGCCGGTTCGCCCCGCCAAATACCAAGCAAGTCCGTTCAGGGCAAATATCTGAATGGCGTACTGCGAGGCGAAGGCTAGCCCAAATCCGATTCCACTAAGGTCGTACCACCGACGCGTACGCGACTCCGTGTCCGCCTGTTTTGCACGGCAGTAGAGGTAACAGGCTGCCAGGCCAAAAAAAGTCACCGGTGTTTCTTCTTTAACGAGACGGTTCAAGGCAACCGCCAGTGGAGCGACGGCCCAGAAGAAACTCGCAACGAAAGAACCTAACACACCCATCAATCGACGACAGAGCAAGTAGAGAATTAAAGCTGTGGCCGCACCCAGGAACACATTAGGAAGCCGGAGCCAGCACTCTGGGCTCACCGTAGGCCATCCGTGTGAAGACGCGAATTCGTTCCAGCGGTCGCCCGCAATCAGGCTCGCCCAGGCCATCACTTTAAGGATCATGGGGTGCTCACTATTCACACCCGCGAAGTGTCCATGACGATATTCCTGGACGGCGAGCCACTTCGCCGTTTCGTCTTCCGACAAGCTGTTGAATCCGACGCGGTCGATGCGAATGACAAACGCCAGCAGCAACAGCAGGATTGCAATCGCCGCATCCAGACGCCAATTAGAGGAACGATCTTGAGCTTCAGTCAATGCAGCCATTTCTTGCACTAAGTCATCGCATTTCGATCACCAAACGTTATAAACTGGATTGCTGCCCACGACATTGATTCTTGTCAGCTAATAAGAGTTCCCGCGTTTTCGTAGAGTTAGTGGACGCCGGCGCCGGCTAGAGAAAAGCAGAAGGTCGCTTGAAAGAGTTTTGCATCAGATCTGATCTGTCCGCCCGAGCTCTGGTCTCTGCCATTCTGCAGGCGTTTGACGAGGCACGTGCCGACATCGGCACTTTTAATAATGTATCGGCTAAGCAGCTCAGTACAAACGTGTTGTATGCGTAGAACCAATCGATATTCACGTCGATGCTCGCTGGATTTCGGCGCTGCATCGAGGTGGCGTGGGCGGGAATGGCGGCCTGATCTTAGAAAGTACCTTGCTGAGCTGCACGTTTCGTTATACGGCCTTCGATAAGCGGTGCGCCCGAGGGCCGCCGCACCCGCATCCGAGCGCGATGCAAGCGCGTCTTAAAATTGCTGCGAGTCAAGTGGAGCGCTTCTGCGGCGCGCCTGTGATCCGCATCCGCAAGCACTAACACCTCCCGGAGCTTCGCAGGTATGACTTTTAGAATGCGGCGGAGTTCGGCTCTCGCGCTAAGTTCGCGATCAACCGCAATCCCGCAGTCGGCGAGATTCCTGGTGTGTATCTCATCGAGCTGCACCCGCTCTCGCCGGTACACGTTCCTGCGCATGTACATGAACGCCTCATTCTTTACCGATGCAGAGAGCCAGGTCATCGCTGTCGATTCCCCGCGGAACTGGTGCCGCCGTGCCCACGTCTTGAGCAGAACGGACTGCACGACGTCCTCGGCATCATTGTGGTTATGCACCAGGTGGTACGCGATCTTCACGAGCCGGGCCCTCTCCTGCTCGCCAATGACTTCTTCGCCTAACTTGTATTCACTCATTTTCTTTGCGTAGGCTCGGATGCATCACAGGCGGCCCCAAGCTTCCTTGCCTTGCTCTTGCAATCTGCCATCCAAGCTCCGCATTGGCTTGGATTAGTACGCTAACTAGAAATTCGCAATGCTTTCAGGACCCGCAGCGCCCAGAGCCTTCGCCCGTTGACACGTGGCATTGCAGGCGGCTTGTTTAAAAATCGGAGGAGGTCTTCACATCCCAGCGCGCGTGCCGCGATGATCTGGGCCCCTGATTCCCGCATTCGAGTCAGCAGTTTAACGCCAGTAGCGTCCACCTTTGTAATTCCGGAGGCCTCAATAATGAGATCTTTGCCGTTCAGTATCGATTTTGCGGTCTCCCATGCGCATTGCAGTCGTTGCACTTCGATCTTCGCCAATTCTCTCTTTTGGACGAAACGGAATGTGTCAGCGCTGTCGTGTTGGTAGATGTCCATACCGATGTGGCTATTTCAGAGGAAGTTTTGCAATCCTTCGTCCAATCCCGGCCGCACATGCATTGGTGCTCTACAAGACCGCACCTGACGACAGCTCTGTGTACCAATTGCGCGGGTCCTTCAGAAAAGTCGTTAGTAAGGGAGGCAACGCAGGTTCACTAGACTCGCACGAATATCGGTTCGACGCCCCAATTTTAGAAATACCTCCCGCTGGTACTGTCAGACCGTTTCAGGCACTACGAATGGGGCCCGGTACCCGCGGCTCGCGTCCCGCAGCAGGCTGTTGGCCTCGTCATCTCCAACCACGCGCTCGGTCTCAGGATCAAAGCGGAGCGTCCGCCCCAGTCGATAAGACGCATTTGCCAGATGCACCAAGGCACACGAAATGTGTCCTTCTTGTATCGGCGCTGTCAGGTCCTCTTTCTTCCGGCTGCGCACGCAGTCAATGAAATTGGCGAAATGGTTGCCACCGCCATGACCGTGCGCCCCAGACTTCTGATCGCGGCCCAGCAAAACTTCATAGCTCGACGCATCTTCGTCGCCCGTGGCGAGGTACCCTTTCGAGCCATAAAACACGTTGCCGATGCTGTCGTGATGACCGACAAAGCGCTTTACCCCAGCGCTTAGGTTGGCGCGTCCGATGCCGGCCTCGTTGTTGGTGATCCAATGCCGGACCCCAAATTCCATCATCTTGCGCTTGCCGTCCGGCAGATCGAATTCAAAAGCACAGTTCAGGGTGTTCGGTGTCTGCTGATCGTCATCAAACATGAAGTGTCCACCAATGGCGGAGATACGGCTGGGGAACTTGACACCTAATCCCCAGCGGGCAACATCGATCTGGTGGACACCCTGATTACCAAGATCCCCATTGCCTGTGTCCCAATTCCAGTGCCACTGGTAATGAAAGCGATTGCGGGTGAAAGGCTTCAGAGGAGCCGGTCCTGTCCAGAGATCGTAGTGAACGCCGGCCGGCACGGCTTCCTCGGGTGCGTGCCCGATCGTATCGCGCCATTTGAAACACAACCCGCGAGCCAGATAGACCTCACCGAGGGTATCGTCCCGAAGACTTTTCATCGCCTCCTGGATCGCGGGCGCAGAACGGATCTGCGTGCCGTGCTGAACAATTCGATTGTATTTTTCGGCAGCACGGACGAGCTGGCTTCCTTCCCAGAAGTTGTGGGAGCAGGGCTTCTCCACATAAACGTCTTTGCCGGCCTGGCACGCCCAGATGGCCATCAGCGAGTGCCAGTGATTTGGCGTAGCGATGGAGATGGCATCGATCGACCGGTCTTCCAGCAGCTTACGGACGTCCACATACGTCTGCGGTTTTCCATCGAGTTCGGCGCGGCGCTTCCTCAACAGGTTTTCGTCCACGTCACACAGCGCCGCAATTTCGACGTTCGGTACCCGTGAGAATCCATTGATGTGGTCTTTGCCGCGACCGTTGAGGCCACAGATCGCCACTCTCACGCGATCGTTCGCGCCCAACACCGCGATTCCACTCCCCATGCTTAAGCCAACAGTTGTGCTCGCGACGGTCTTCAGGACGTCGCGGCGAGTCATATCCGATTCCATCGTCATAATCCCTACTCTCTTCCGGCATACTGCTGGTAAGCTTCCGCTACACCTGCCTCGCGGAAATCGCCATGATGGATGAACACCCGGTAACGTAGAGTGAGTGATCCATCGTCCGCGATCACATAACTGCCGTCCTGCCGCCGGTCATGGAGGAACTCTTTCAGGCCGAAAGGATTGGCAGATAAAAGGCCGTACTGCCGGGCGTGCCAGTAAGTTGGATGGCGCAGATTCGCGGGATGATCAAAAATAGCCACGCCAACGCTCTCACCCGCGACCTCCCCATAGTAATCCACCCAATCTGCACGCCGGCCCCAAACCCCCTTCTCACCGACACCATCTTGCGAATTGACCATGTGACCTGCAGGTGGTTCCAGCGCTTTGACCAAACGAATCGCAAAGATTCCTTCCTTCGTGTCGCCGATCTTCAAAAGACCGTGGTTGGCGTGGACGGTAAAATTACAATCGATGATCCTCACGCGCTCGTCCCCTCTGAAACTGTAGGCCTGGGTCTCCGCGGCGATCTTCTCTCCTTTGGACGTTACTAAGTCAAACTCCGCCTGGAGAGCGCCTGAATCAGGAGCACTACGTATCTCGTCAAACTCCCGAAAGACGGTTCGACCGAACGTCGACGCCGAGTGACGGCTCCATCGGGGAAACTCCGCCTCACCCCAGAAGTCGTAACCGTTGACGTCGCCGTGAGCAAAGTACATGGCGCGCTGGTGTGGTTCGTCATGGTCTTCACCAGGTATTTCCGCCATGGGAAAGCCGCGCGTGACCACAGTTCCCTGGGCACTTCGCAAGGCAAAGAGATACGGCTTTGCGCTGCCGCTACCAACGTAGTAGGTGGCGAAAGGATGACCGCCGATCACAATATCGATTTGGTCTTGGGCGCGGCGAAGCTCTACGGCAGCCGCAGTGGCCACTGAATGCCACCCACCGGCTAGCAGCGGGAGCAGGATGAGAGCCGCCACGCTGTTTTGCTGCACGGTTTATCCCGCAGACCGCAAGTTGGAACCTAAGATCTCATTGTCCTTAGGTTCATCGATACGCCGCGGTCTCTGGCGCACGAGAATGGCTGGTTGCGAGTCGCCGCCCAGCGCCTTTCTCACGGCATAAATAGGCTTTCCCTGAGACTCGTAATATGTACGAGATAAAATCTCAGCCGCCAAGCCCAGGCAAAGGATCTGGATACCAACCAGAATCAGCAGGGTCGCAGCAAACAGCAGCGGCCCGTGCTGCAACATGACGGCATTGTGAAGAACCAACCTGTTAAAGGCCAAGCAGCAGCCAATGAATGTTCCAGCTGCAGTCGCCAGTAACCCGATGGGGCCAAAGAAATGCAGCGGCCGGGTCGAGTAATCGAGCAAGAACTTCGTACTAAGCAGGTCGAGAAACACGTGGAGGGTTCGGGAAATACCGTAGTGCGATTTGCCGTTCCCGCGCGGGGGGTTGTTGATCGGGATCTCCGTGATTCGCGCACCGGACCAAGCGGCCAAGGCGGGAATGAAACGATGAAGCTCGCCGTAGAGCGGAAGGTTCTTGATAGTCTCGCGGCGATAGGCCTTGAAGGTCGTGCCAAAATCGTGGACTGAGACCCCCGAGAGCTTAGCCATCATCCAGTTCGCAATACGGCTTGGCAGCCGGCGTGACCACCACCCATCCCTCCGTTGGGCTCGCCATCCGCTGACAATGTCGTAGCCTTCCTCCAGTTTCGCCACGAAAGCAGGGATCTCCTCTGGATCGTGCTGTAGGTCGCCGTCCATCGAAATGATGATGTCGCCCTGTGCTGCATCGAATCCTGCCTTCAGAGCGGGGGTTTGACCGAAGTTCCGGCGTAGTGTGATGACTCTGACACGAGAATCGCTTTCCGAGATTTCATAGAGTCTCTGTGGGGTTTCGTCTGAGCAGCCATCGTCAATCAAGATAATCTCGTAACCTTCGTCAAAACCCTCCATGACCTCAGTCAATCGCACGTAAAGTGGAGTGACATTCGCCGCCTCATTGTAGAGCGGCACCACAATCGAATATTTCACTTTATTATTCATCCGACAAGTCTCCTAGTTTTAAGCCCGCGCCCGGACCCAATTGATACTGTTTCGAGCTGCGACACTGGCTCCTGCGCATGCATCACGAACTGCCCATAGCTAACAAGCTGAATGCCACCGCCGGCCACGAGTTTCTTGACTACGGGCGCAGTCAGCGCCCGGAATTCGACCTCGCGTTGGACCAGCAGCCGGGTGCCGCTGTCCACAAGATCGCCGTCGAGATACCCCGGATGGCACATCAACTCACTGACACCTTCAGGCAAGCTTTCCAGGATCTCAATGACGTCCTGCACGTTCAGAAACCCGGTCTGGCTTAGACCGTAAAAGTGCTCGGCATACAGTAGCCCGGCCTTTGCCAGCCTTTCTGCAAAGGGCCTGGCGAAGCCGGCAACGGCCCGTCCTACCAGATATTGCTTGGCCACTGCCATTCGGGAACTCTTGACGCAAAGCAAAGTTGCCAGATTGGTCACAGCCTCCTGCGGGCAGCGTACGGTTCGAATCGAGAACTCTTGGGCCAGTCGTATGACGATCTCTGACAGGCCTGGCATCACGTGCACGTGCTTATGCCCATCGAGGTGAGTCGGCCGAATGCCGGCTCTAAAAACCTTAGTGATTTGCTCTCGGAGCTCAGTTTCTACTTCCGCGAGATTCACCTGCCGCGCCACGAGCGCCTTGAGCAAACGGCCTGGATTCAGATGCAGCCGCCCATCGCGACTGACGAGAGTGGTAATGCTCCGCGCGGGCGAAACCGGCTTGCCCGTCGTGAGATTCAAATGCACTCCGATCCCCAGTCCTGGCGTGCGCCGGCTGATCGATACGGCAGTTTCGAACGCTGCGCCGTTAGCCATAAGGGTTGTGCTACTGACAATGCCCTCCCTGTGGGCATCGACGATGCCTTTGCTCACCCCCAAGGTGAATCCAAAATCGTCAGCGTTGACAATGAGCTGCTTCATAGCTAGCTGCGCTCCTCTCTGCCACAGGTGAGAGAATTGAATACTTGGTCCAGAAAAACAAGCCAATTGCTGCCCAGAAAAGAGTACGAATCTTGCGGATGACGGCTAACGAAACGCCCTCGCTCGCAGCATAGCCAACCGCCTGCAATGTGGCGGCCGCCGCTCCTTCCTGAACCCCTAGCCCGAGAGGGACGAAAGAAAAGGCCAATTGAGCGGCTCTGCTGGCTGACTCCACAAGATATGCAGCGAACAGCGATGTATGCGCCGTCGTGACGTTCAGGATCAGATAGGCTTCTCCGACACCCGTAAAATTGGTTGCGATCTCAATCGCCAAGACCGCAAGAAAGGTGCGCCGGCTCTTCAGAAAGAATTCGTAGATCGTGTGCTCGACATCGCGCACGGATTGCTCATGGCGCTCCAGGAAAGCCCAATGCAATCCTAATCGCTTCAGGAAATCGAGCATTCTTCCGAGCAGCAAGATCCGCCGGGTGAGAGTCCAGCCGACCAGCGCTATGCAAGCGAGAGAGCCAATTACCAGCCCGCCACCAATCCACCACAAGCCACGCAGTGCAGCCACTTCGACCAGTGCAAACACAAGCCCACTCAACATGAATAAAACCGCGGCGAGGGCATAGATGAGGTTTTCGATTACGACTGATGATGCCCCGGCTTCTACAGGAATCAGGTGCGAAACTGCGACCACCTTGGCCGGTTCACCGAGCAGCGGCCCGGCAGGCGTGAGGTCACTCAGCGCTTCACCGATCAGTCTGGGCCCTAGGAGATCGAGCGCAACTGGACGCCGTCCGTTCGTCTGAACGCAATAGCTCCATCCCAGTGCCCGCAAGACATGTCTTGCGCCCGAAAGCAGAATCAGGGCAACCGCACCCCACCCGACGACCCGGATGTTCTCGAGAACGGCCATGGGGCCGGTCCGATGTAACAAATAGACAAAAAGCGCGATGCTGGCCACCGAGGCCACTGGGCGAAGATAACGGCTGACAGCATTCATTGGCAGCTCCTCAGCTCAGCAACGTTAACCGATTGGACCGGCTTCATCACAATTCACCTGTCGGCGATCGAGACCTTATGCTTCCTCGATAGCTTCCGCTGGAAATCAGGCCAAAACTCCTTGACGATGTTCGCGGCCATATCAACAGCAATTTGGGTCTCTAGCTTCGATATCGCATTCCCCGCTGTTCGATTGTCTGGATAGTAAGCCTCAGAAATCGCGACAGCGGTAGAATTGCCCACCCACTCCGAAAAGTTAAACTGCATTCCGCCCGAATCCTTGTGAGTCCAGAAAATCTGGCCGACAGCATATGCCAGCCTTGACCATCCGCTGCCGGATAACTTGGGGAAATATCGCGGGTCCTGATGGAGGATGGTTGGGAAGATACCTTCCGTCATATAATTACCGATCACAAAGTCGGCGTAGGCCGTCCCAAAGTACCGTGAATAGCCCGCGACCCCCTGCCCAAACGATTTCGTCGCGTTGGTCATTTGTGCCTCGCCCGCAAAGGCGGCTGCCAGGGCGACGGTACCGCGATCAAAGGAATCCTCCGCGGCCAGCTTGAACTTCTCTTCGGGGTTAATAGGCGAATATTCCTCCAGGGGCGGCGATGTCCGAAAGTTCGGAATAACCCACAGAACATGCTTAGAAGGCTGTTGCACCACGTCGGCAGAAGGTGATGTTTCGGCGCTTTTGGCAGACTCCGACGGTGCCGTGAGATTCGAGTCCACGTTCTGGGATACGGCTAGTGCCGGCCAAAACAGGATTGCTAGGAGCGTTGCGCTGAGCCAGTGAGAGATCGAGCTTCGAAGTATGTTCGTCCGTGATGAAGCAGCAGGAATCAGATCTGGTCCTGCGCCAATTAGATCTGGCTGATGCTGCCACTCTGGGCGAATGCCGTTCCGGCACCAAAGCTTTGGGACAAAATGAGAGATTATGAACCCGTACTTGACTTCATTGTTGGCATGCTGTGCAATCTCCGCCGGGAGATACGCTACTCGTTCACTGCTTCTTAGCGCTATCACAAATACCTCTTTCAGTTCCTTGCGTTCGTTCGGGAAACTTATAAGCACGGAGTCTGCCATAAAGGAGTAGTAGTCGGGCATCAGTTATTCCACGTTCCGCAATTCAGCAGGATCCGCGCCATAAGGTGGTTGTTGCAGAGACTTTACTTAAGGACGCAGAGCCCCTCCGGACTAGCACAAACAAGTCGGCGATAGTTCGAGAAGATGTCACACTTATGGCAGTTGCCGAGGCAGATGCCGAGAGGTCCGCATTGGAGGACACGATCTGCCCTGTTTTGTGGGATGCCCAGGGCCAGTCGTTCGCGCCTGTGGCCGTAAAGACCGAGTGAAAACAGCTATACCGCCGCGAAGCAATATCCATGGGATTCTAGTACTGAACGCCAACGGCCGTGGAGGAGACTCTGGACCCCGCCGAATCATCCACCGAGTATCCGCATTTCCGTCGGAGTTTTACGGCCCGGTCGCACTGCGTTTCGACCCCCGCTCGCCCTTGATCCAGCGAGCAAACCGCCACTAGCGGCCAATTCGGTTATTAAGTTCGGAGTCCGATGTCGTGCGCGATGGGCTTGCCCTTTTTAAGCCCATCGCAGCTCATGCGTGGCCTGGCCCCAGGAATGCCTGCAGGCAATTGCCGAGTGATTCGAAAATTCCCGTGATCGCCGCAGGTGCAAGAACGTGTGATACGAGAACGGATAAGTTGGCCCAGGAGCGAGTCACTATGCGAGGCACATCGGCGCCTGACCTCAGTAGAGACGGACCGCGTTCTCAAGCAGGAATGTCAGCCGCGTCTCCGAAGGAATCCGGACGCGCTGGCCCTTGGTAACAATTTCCGCGCCAGTGCCAGCGGCGGCACCAGCGCCCAACCCGATCGCGGCACCCCGCCCACCGCCCGCGGCTGCGCCAATAATTGTTCCCAACAGCGCTGTACCTCCGACGACTTTACCGGTGCGGGCACCCCGCGAGGAACTTTGCTCCGTAACGGTCTCCGTGTTGACGTCCACCATCCGCCCATTTACCTTCACACTCACCAGATCGAGCGTGAGTGTGGTTCGCCCGGTGAGCTTTCCCGATTGCTGATCATCCACGAGTTTCACCATCGCGTCGGCGCCGCGCGGAATCGCAGTTTGTCCATCGATCATCACCGGCTGGTCCAAGCTGGCCGCAAAGGTCTGGCCGATGGAGTTGTGTTCCGAATCTACGGCATCGATCATCCGGATAGCCAGCTTGGTTCCAGCAGGAAGTGTGAGGGCGTCCACCGATGCTGCCGGGCGTTCTTCCTTTGTCCCGGCTGCGCCGAATTGAATGCCGGCGATGTCGGCGATCTCCAGGCTGCGGATTTGATCGCCAACGTCGACTCTCACCTCTCGTGCCGAACCTCCCAAATAAGTGCCGGTGATGACCCGACCATCACGAAGTGTCACCGTATCTGCTGCCAGAGCAGCTATTGCGAGCGTCAAAAACAATCCGATTTGTAGCAAGCGCATTTTGTCCTCCTTACCTCCCGCTTAACATTCGATTCCCGCAGCGAGGCCCCCGCGAGTACAGATCGCTTCCACAGCGCTGAACCGCGGATGTCTGCCGAAAGTTCATACAGTATTCCAGCCTTACAAGTACACGGCGCTTGCCACGGCAAGTCTTTTGATTTCAATATGGCCGTTCAGCGCTTCGGCACCCGACACCGGCAGATGCCGAACCCAGTGACCAATGCCACGTGCGCCGGTGGGAAACCGTTGATTTGTAAGACAAAGATATGGGCAGGCCGATTGCACGACCCGCGATAGAAAGTGAAATGGCCTTTGGGCTGGAGGTGAAATGAATAGGAGAACCTATGCATTCGAGGCTGCCGTCTGAAATGTGGGAATCGGAGGCAGGGCCACACGTTCATTCGAGACAAAGGCTGGCCGCTCGCGGCGTCGACTCCACTCCGCGCCTCCCGATGAATGGTCTGTTCCGGGCGTTGCAACCACGCGGCCTGAGTGGCGGTTTGATCTCGCTCGCGGCCGCGATTGCGCTGCTGTATTACGGACGGCTTTTTCTGGTGATTTTGTGCACCGCCGTCATCATCAATTTCATTCTGGAACCGTTCGTGGGTTTGCTGATCCGGGTGCGCGTGCCCCGCGCGCTGGCCAGTTTCATCGTATGCTCCTTTGCCGTCTGTGCGCTGTACTTCGCCGGACTGGGCGCGTACAGGCAGAGGACCACGCTTTTGGAGAACGTGCCTAAGTACGCGGAGCGTATCTCCGACCTCTCGGACGGGGTCATGACGAAGCTTGAGAGCACGGAGCAGGCGGCCTACGCCTTGGTGGCGCCGAAACGCCGGAGCCAGACCGCACAGAACGCACCAGCCAGGAGACGGAGAACGCCCGAGCCGCTCGTGCCGGCGACGCCAAGTATCCAGGAGGTGCGCATCCGGCCTGAGCGTCCGCCAATCGCTGATTTCGTCCATTCGCATCTTGGCTCGCTCTACAATACGCTGCTGCTCGCATCGTTCGTGCCGTTCCTCGTGTATTTCATGTTGAGCTGGCGCGACCACATCCAACCCGCCTTCCTTCAAGTGTTCGAAGGCCCCGACCGGGTTGTCGCCGCCACGAGCCTGGACGGCATCGCCTCGATGGTGCGGGCGTTCGTGGTTGGCAATTTCCTGTTGGGCCTGCTGCTGGCCGTCGCCAGCACGGCTTTTTTCTGGGCGTTTTCGCTGCCGTATCCGATTCTGATCGGGCCTTTGAGCGGCTTCCTGAGCCTCGTGCCTTTCGTCGGAGTGCCGCTGGCGCTTGCCCCGCCGCTCCTGGCGGCACTGGCCGTCTACAGCACTCCGGCGCCGTACCTGATCATCGTGGGCGTAGTGGCGCTGTTTCATCTTCTAGCGATGAACCTGCTCTACCCGAAGATCGTGGGTCCGCGCGTGCACTTGAACCCGCTGGTGGTTAGCCTGGCGCTGATGTTCTGGAGCGTGCTATGGGGTGCCGCCGGGCTGATCCTGGCAATTCCGCTGACCGCCGGCATCAAAGCGGTCTGCGACCACGTGAAGACTTTGGAACGCTACGGGCGACTGCTGGGAGATTGATTTCATTCAATGCGAACAGCGGTAGACAGATTCACTTGTCTGCTTTGCGTCCCGCGCCCTCTCGTACAGCGTCTGCGGCACGTTGCTGTGCACCCTGCACGCTTTCGTCACCACCAGGTATGGCAATCCATTTAGGATCCGATAGCCGCTTCGCGTAGCCAGAGTTTGGATCTAACAGTAGTTCCTTCGCTTTCCTGCCTTCCCACTCTCCGTGATCCAACTCGCGTAATCGCGGTGTATTGCGGATAAGCAATCCCAGTGCGGCTCCATACAACTCCGCCGTTTGGTAAGCCCGACGAGCAGTGCTACAGGCGATGCGCTGCACGCCAAGAGGGTCTGATTGCCCGCGACCATGATGATTACGCCGCCGTCTTTGTTCGTGGCCTCGGCCGAGTTGAGACGCTTCACTGCCTGATGGATGTTCTGATGCTGTGGACATCCGCCATTCGCGACCACCGTGATGTCCACAGGCTAGTGAAGCAAGAAATTCGCACCCCTTCGCATGAGCCAGGATGGTCTTGTAGGACGAAACTCCGGGGAGCACGGATTTCCGGCCACCGGAAAACCGGCGAACAAATGGAGCTCAATGAAGCGCCAGCAGCAGGTCCGCTTCGGCGGCGACCCTGTTGACGATGCACTCATCTCTGGAAGTTTTCGCGGCCTCAGCGAACCCCTTAGATCTCAACGCGGTCGGTGTCAGTAGCACAGGAACGGATGGCATTTGCCCCGTCGCCAGCCGAATCTCGGCAGTGGCCGTCTAGCGGCCCGGGGGCGAGCTAAGCGCAGGGATGCCGACTGCCTTCGGAGGAATTGTCGAGTATTCTAAGCGGGATAATATTAAGTCATACATGGACAGCGCGAGAAAAAGACACGCCGCCAGTGTATTGTGCTTGCTCGCGGCCATGTGCCCTTACGCTTCCGCGTTGAATCCCGACCTCGACATCAGCCAGTACGCCCATGCCGCGTGGACCGTCCGGGAAGGGTTCTTTAAGGGGGCCATTTACACGATTGCCCAAACGCCCGATGGGTATCTCTGGCTCGGCACGGAATTCGGCTTGTTTCGCTTCGACGGAGTTCGTAGTGTCCCCTGGGAGCCACCTGCGGGTCAGCATCTCCCTGGCACCGACATGTACGCGCTACTCGCCGCGCGCGACGGCGCGCTTTGGATTGGAACGTTTGCTGGCCTTGTAACCTGGAGTGGCGCCAGGCTGACCCCCCGCCGGGATTTTGATGGACAGTTTGTCACGTCGCTGCTCCAGGATAATGAGGGAACGGTGTGGGCCGGCATACTGGCAAGTCCCGCCGGGCGGCTCTGTGCCATGCGAAGCGGCATCGCCCAGTGCTACGGGGAGGATGGCATATTCGGCAGAGGCGTTTTCTCCCTGTATGAGGACAACTCAGGCACTCTCTGGGTCGGCGCCCAGTCCGGGCTTTGGCGATGGAAACCCGGCCCTCCAAAGCGATATGTGACGCCGCCAACGGAGATCAATGATTTAAAAACAGCCGATGACGGACGGCTGCTGATCTCCATGCACGAAGTAGGACTCAGACAGCTCGCTGGCGAGAATCTCAAGGAGTATCCGATACCCGGCGCAGTCCACCCCAATAAACTGCTCCGGGACCGCGATGGAGCCCTCTGGATCGGAACAGTGGATCGCGGCATCATCCATGTACATCACGGCCGGACAGATACTTTCTCGCGATCGGATGGCCTCTCAGGTGATGTCATCTTCAGGCTTTTCGAGGATCGTGAGGGCAACGTCTGGGCTGCCACCAGTGGAGGACTCGACAGGTTTCGAGAACTCCCCTTCACGACTATTTCCGAGAAAGAGGGCTTGTCCAGCAATGCTACTCAGTCCGTGGTCGCAGCCACGGATGGGAGCGTTTGGATTGGTGCTCAACGTGGTCTGACCAGGTGGAAGAATGGACAGACTACAGTCTTCCGTAAGGCAACTGGACTTCCCGATGACATGCTGCAGTCTCTATATCAGGATGATGGTGGGCGAATTTGGGCGTCCACGCCTCACGGACTTGCTTATTTCCAGAACGGCAGGTTTGTTCCCGTAACCGGCGTAGGTAGCGGAGAAGTTCATTTCATGGCTGGGGACAAGGCGGGTAACCTTTGGCTTTCAGAGGATCACAGTCTCTGGCACTTGCGGGAGGGACGTTTGGTCGAACAGATCCCTTGGTCGGAGTTGGGACACCACGGAAATGCTTCCGTCATCGCCGCTGATCGTGAGCAAGTCGGGCTCTGGCTTGGATTCTGGGGCGGCGGCGTGTCGTATTTCAAGGATCGCCAACTGCGAGCGTCGTACACAGCCAGTAATGGGCTGGCCGAGGGCAATGTGGCCGGTCTTCAACTCGATGGGGAAGGGGCGCTGTGGGCTGCAACCGAGGGGGGCGGTGTCAGCCGGCTCAAAGACGGCCACATCGCTACGCTCACTAGCAGGAATGGACTGCCTTGCGACAAGATTCACTGGACGATAGAGGACGACGATAGTTCGTTCTGGTTGTACACAGCCTGCGGCTTGGTGCGCATTATGCGAACCGAACTGGACGCGTGGATCGCCGACCCGAAGCATAGGGTTGAAGTGACGGTTTGGGATGCGTCGGACGGCGTCAGGCTCCGCTCTGGCGCCGCGACCGGCCACGGTCCTCGCGTCGTGAAGTCCACCGGCGGCAAGCTGTGGTACGTGACCGGAGACGGCGTCCAAGTCGTCGATCCCCGTCATCTTGTTTTGAATAAACTCCCGCCGCCGGTGCACATCGAGCGGATCGCCGCTGACGACAGACCATACGACCTCAGGCCCGGGATGCGCCTGCCCGCCAACGTCCGCAACCTCCGAATCGATTACACCGCCCTATGCCTGGTTGCGCCGGAAAAAATCCATTTCAAGTACAAGCTTGAGGGACAGAACCGGAACTGGCACGAAGTCATCAACGAGCGCCAGGTGTCCTATACGAATCTTCCGCCTCGCAATTACCGCTTCCGCGTTATCGCCTCCAACAATAACGGGGTGTGGAACGAGACCGGCGATACGCTGGAGTTCTCCATAGCTCCGGCGTACTATCAGACCACGTGGTTCGGCGCGCTCTGCGTGGCGGCCTTTCTGGCTGGCATCTGGGGATTGTACCGGCTTCGCCTATACCAGATCGCGCGGGAGTTCGCGGCGCAAACGGAGGAGCGGACGCGCATCGCCCGCGAGTTGCATGACACGCTTTTGCAGGGTTTTCAGGCTTCGCTGATTCAGATGCAGGCCGCACGGAATATGTTTGACCGGCGCCCGGAAAAGGCCGTGCAAAGCCTCGACGACGCCATTACCATGGCCGCCGGGTCCGTCGCCGAGGGGCGCAGCGCGATCCAGGACTTGCGCGCCCAGCCGGCCGGCGGGGCCGATCTCGTGCAACTGCTCACCGCGGCCGGTCAGGAGCTGGCACACTCCGATGAAGCGCCGGAGAATCCACCGGCCTTCCGCCTTACGGTGGAAGGGGAGCGGCGGGATCTGGAGCCGCTGCTCCAGGACGAGGTCTATCGGATCGCACGGGAATTGCTGCGAAACTCGTTCCGGCACGCCCAGGCCAGCCGGATCGAGGCGGAGATCCGCTACGAGAGCCGCCAGCTTCGCGTGCACATCCGCGACGACGGAAAAGGCATCGATCCCGAGATTCTCAAGGCGGGCGGCCGCGCAGGACACTGGGGAATGTCGGGGATGCGGGAACGGGCGGATCGATTCGGCGGCAAATTGGAGTTCTGGAGCGAAGCGGGAGCCGGCACCGAAGCGGTGTTGACCTTGCCGGCCGCGGCTGCGTACGGTGCATCTAATGGTGGCTCTTTTTCGTTCCTCCGGAGAAAGAATACGGATTCATGAACACCGAAACCAAGACAATCCGAATCCTCACCGCCGATGACCATGCGCTTCTGCGCAATGGCATCGCCGCGCTGGTCGACCTCGAGCCGGACATGGAGCTGGTGGCGCAGGCCTCGACGGGACGCGAGGCCATCGAGCAGTTCCGCCACCACAGACCGGACATCACCCTCATGGATCTGCAGATGCCCGATGTCAGCGGCATCGAGGCGATCATCGCCATTCGCAGCGAATTCCCAGATGCCCGGATTATCGTTCTGACGACTTACTCTGGCGACGTACAGGTGGTGCGCGCTTTGAGCGCTGGCGCGCGCGGTTACCTGCTGAAGGGAAATGTGCATAAGGATCTGCTGGCGACCATCCGCACGGTGCACTCGGGACAAAAACGAGTTCCGTCGGAGGTCGCGGTCGAGCTGGCCGGGCACACCGGCGAGGACCAGTTGTCGGCGCGCGAACTGGAGGTTCTAAAGCTGATCGCCAAGGGAAACGCGAACAAGGAGATCGCGGCGCAGCTTGCGGTTGCAGAGGATACGGTGAAGAAACATGTCACCAGCATCCTCGAGAAGCTGGGAGCGAACGACCGCACGCACGCCGTCACCATCGGGCTCAAGCGCGGCATCATCGAGCTGTAAATCCCCCAAAAGTGGAGTTGGGCGTTTACTCTTTGTAATCTTTTCAAAACCGTTGCGATTTCCGTAAGCTGAAAACGGGATAGATGTGCAACGGCTTTTCTCCCACTTCGCGGACGGCTGGCCTGGTGCCGGGCTTTTGATGCAGCGGTTGCTGGTCGGCGCGGCTCTGCTGTACCGCGTGGCCGCGACACCCAGTGGCACGGTTGCGGCGCCGCAAGTGATCGGAGCGCTGTCCGGGCTCCTGCTCATTGCCGGCTTGTGGACGCCCGTCGGCGGAGTTGTGACGGCGTGCGCCGAGGCGTGGGTTGCGTTCTCCTCGCCGGGCCATGCGGGCATTCCCGTCGCATTGGCGGTGCTTGGCGTGACGTTGGCGCTGATCGGGCCCGGCGAGTGGTCCGTCGATGCCCGGCTTTACGGCCGGAAGCATTTCGTCCCTCCCCCGCGGTAGCACCGCTGGGCTGCCCGCCGGTCCCCGCCATGAGGTTTTTCCCAGACGTTCTTATGACGCATGTGCGAGCCGGGTCTAGGCGGACGCGCGTATGAGAGGTAGGCGTTTCCCCTGAAAGTGGTACTGCCAGCTTGAACCATCCGACCACTTCCACCCCCAACTAAATAAGGTTTTCGGTGAGCAGTAAAAAGCTCACAATCAGTCGTCAAGGAAGGACAATATGGCAACCGCAGCAGTAATCGACTTCGGGTCTTTTTCGAGCCTCTCGGGCGCCGAGCGGGTTCAGTCACGGTTGGGATCGCGGATCGAACTCAGCGAATTCGTGGACTCCGGGTGTGACGGGTCCTCGAACGAATTCGAGGGGATTGTAGGCTCAAGCCCGGCCCTGCGCGGAGTTTTGGATCAAGTTCGGATCGTGGCGCCCACCGGCTCCACGGTACTCATTGAAGGCGAAACCGGTACGGGCAAGGAAGTCATCGCCCGCGCCATCCACATGCACAGCGAACGCGGGAATCGGCCATTTGTGAAGGTGAACTGCGCGGCCATCCCGACGGAGTTGCTTGAAAGCGAGCTCTTCGGACACGAGAAAGGCGCGTTCACGGGAGCGGTAGCGCAGCGCATAGGCCGGTTCGAGGCGGCCCACGGTGGCACACTGTTCCTGGATGAGATCGGCGAGATGCCCCTGAACCTCCAGACCAAGTTGCTACGGGTTCTTCAGGAGCAGGAGTTTGAGCGGGTGGGCGGCACCCGGACTATCAGCGTCGACGTGCGGATTGTCGCCGCAACCAATCGCGACCTGAAGACGATGGTCGATGAGAACCAGTTCCGGGCGGACCTGTACTACCGGCTTGCCGTCTTCCCGCTGAATGTCCCTCCCTTGCGGAAGCGCCGGGAGGACATACCCCTATTGACACATTATTTCGTCCAGAAACATGCGCGGCGCATGGACCGGAACATTGAAAGCATTCCAACGCATGGGTTGGAGGCGCTCACAAATTACGACTGGCCGGGCAATATTCGCGAACTGCAGAATGTCATCGAGCGGTCGGTGGTTCTGAGCAAAGGGCCCGAGCTCCAGATTGCCATGCCGGAGACCATCGGCAGGTCCGCACCCATCGTGTTGCATGGCCGGACTTCGAATGTCACCGAGATAAGCGAGCGCGCCCGAATACTCCAGGCATTGAAGGAAGCCAATGGAATGGTCGGGGGAACGAACGGGGCAGCCGCTCGGCTCGGCCTGAAGCGGACGACCCTCCAATCACGCATGCGGAAATACAATGTCGCCCGCCGGTATCAGTGACCAACACGCACGCGCATGCCCAACTGTGACAAGATTTTGATACGGAATGAGTAGGCGAAGCAGCGCGTCGTTTGCCCTGTTATCCGGCTTAATCACGTCCGCGATTCCGTTCTCGGGTGTGGCAGGAATCGGACAGTTCCGCTTCTGGCGGCGGTTGAAAAAGGCGCAGCAACGCGCGGGGGAGAGGCGAATAGTGCGACGAGTCGCCATGTTACTGGGTGTTCTGATGGCAGGCTGCGGCTGCGGCTTCGCATTGAATCCCGCCCTCAACATCAGCCAGTACTCGCATACCGCTTGGACCGTCCGGGATGGCTTCTCCGCGGGCACCATTTTCGCGATGGCGCAGACGACGGATGGCTATCTCTGGCTCGGCTCCGAATTTGGCTTGTTTCGTTTCGATGGCGTTCGCAGCGTCCCCTGGCAACCACCTGCGGGCCAGCATCTCCCCAGCTCCCCTTACAGTCTGCTCGTCACGCGCGACGGTACTCTTTGGATTGGCACGTTTGCTGGGCTCGTGAGCTGGAGTGGCGGCTTGCTGACCCGTTACCCGGAGCTTGGTACACAGTTTGTGACATCGCTGCTCGAAGACCGGGAAGGAACGGTGTGGGCCGGCACGCTGGAGAATTCCGGCCGGCTCTGCGCAATCCGAGGCGGCAGGGCGCAGTGCTACGGACAGGATGGCGCCTTCGGCCCATTCGTCTGGAGTTTGGGTGAGGACAGCTCAGGCGCTCTCTGGGCCGGCGCAGAATCCGGGCTTTGGCGATGGAAACCCGGTCCTCCAAAGCGGTATGCGACGGCGGGAATGCGCATCGATGATCTAAGTAGGGCCGAAGACGGACGGCTGTTAATTGGCATGAGGGGCGCAGGACTCAGGCAGCTCGTCGGCGACAAATTCGAAGCGCACCCGATTCGCAGCGCAATCAATCCGAATGTGCTGATGGCGGACCGTGATGTAAATTCGAATAAACTGCTGCGGGACCGAGATGGAGGTCTCTGGATCGGAACCCACGAGCGGGGGCTCATCCATTTGCATTACGGCCGGACAGACGTATTCAGGAAATCAGATGGCCTGTCAGGCGACATCATCGCCGGCCTTTTCGAGGATCGTGAAGGCAATATCTGGGTCTCCACCAGTCGAGGACTCGACCGTTTTCGAGAGCTCCCCGTCACTACTATTTCTGTCAAACAAGGTTTGTCGAGCGACTTTACGCAATCCGTGGTCGCAGCCACGGACGGGAGCATCTGGGTAGCCACTCACGATGGTTTGACGAGGTGGAAAAATGGACAGACCACGATCTTCCGCCGGTCAAGTGGACTGCCAGATGATTTGGTGCAGTCCCTGTTCCAGGATGATCGTGGGCGAATCTGGGCTTTCACAGGTCATGGACTAGCTTATTTCAACGACGGCAGGTTTGTTGCGGTAAAGGGCGTGCCCAGCGACGAAGTGTATTCCATCACGGGGGACAAGGCAGGCAATCTCTGGCTTTCAGGAAATCGGGGTCTCTCGCACTTGCTGGAGGGACGTTTGGTCGAACATTTCCCCTGGTCAGTACTGGGACGTCGCCAACAAGCTAAGGTCATTCTCTCTGACCAAGGGGGGCTTTGGCTTGCATTCTGGACCGATGGGGGCGTGTTGTATTTTAAAGATGGTAAGGTCCGCGCCTCGTACACCGCGGCTGATGGGCTGGGTAAGGGCCATGTCCCCGGTCTGCGGCTCGATCGGGATGGAGCCATGTGGGCCGGAACCGAGGAGGGCGGCCTTAGCCGCATTAAGGACGGCCGCATTGCTGCGCTCACAACCAAGAATGGTTTGCCCTGCGATACGATTCACTGGACGATAGAGGATGACGATCGTTCGCTCTGGTTGTACACGGCCTGCGGCCTCGTGCGCATCGCGCGCACCGAACTGGATGCCTGGATCGCCGACCCGAAGCGCAGGATTAAAACGGCGGTTTGGGATGCGGCGGACGGCGTGACGCTCCGCTCGGTTTCGCCTGCCTACTACGGTCCTCCCGTGGCGAAGTCTACCGATGGCAAGCTGTGGTTCCTCGGGGGGGAAGGCGTCCAAGTGGTCGATCCCCGCCATTTAGCCGACAACAAACTCCCGCCGCCGGTACACATCGAGCAAGTCACCACCGACCACAAAATGCATTGGCAGAACTTAAGGGGCGCGGCAGTTTCAAACTTGCCTCTGCCTGCCTTGGTCCGCGACGTTTGGATCGACTACACCGCGCTCAGCCTAGTCGCGCCGGAGAAGGTTCATTTCAAGTACAAGCTGGAGGGCCAAGATCAGGATTGGAAAGAAGTGATCAACGACCGCCAAGCGCAGTATACGAACCTTCCTCCCCGTCATTACCGCTTCCGCGTGATCGCGAGCAATAACAGCGGAGTGTGGAACGAGGCCGGCGACTCGCTGGAATTTTCCATTGCCCCGGCGTACTACCAGACGAATTGGTTTCGCGCCCTCGGCGCGGCCGTTTTTCTGGCAATCCTGTGGATGGCTTACCAGTTCCGTATCCGGCAACTCCAGCGGGAGTTCAACATGGCCGGCGAGGCGCGCCTAAACGAGCGTATGCGTATCGCGCGCGAGTTGCACGACACCCTTTTGCAGAGCTTTCAGGGCCTGATGTTCTCGTTTCAGGCGGCGCGCAACCTCCTCCCCGGGCGCACCGAAGAGGCCATCCGCACGCTCGAAGGGGCCATCCGCGAGGGAGACGCGGCCATCGCCGAGGGCCGGGATGCCATTCAAGGCCTGCGGGCCAATCCGGCGCTGGAGAGCAATCTGGAACATCTGCTCATTGCCGCAGGAAAGGAACTCGCGAGATCTTGCAGTGCGGAGGGTGAACTTCCGGTATTCCAGGTCACTGTGGAAGGAGCGTGGCAGCCCTTGGCTCCGCTTCTTCAGGACGAGGTCTATCGGACAGCGCGCGAGATCCTGCGAAACGCTTTCCAGCACGCGCACGCTAGCCGTATCGAGGCCGAAATCGCCTATGCCCCCCAATTCTTCCGGTTGCGCATTCGTGATAATGGAAAGGGCATCGACCGCAAGGTCCTGGAGGAAGGCGCGCGCCAGGGGCACTGGGGATTGCCGGGCATCCGCGAGCGCGCGAAACGCATGGGGGCGCAGTTGAAACTCTGGAGTGAACCTGGTGCGGGCACAGAAGCGGAGTTGACGGTTCCGGCCCGAATTGCTTACCGAACTGTGCAGCGCCGCCAGGGATTGCGGCTGTTTCGTAACCGTAAGGCGGGGTAGTGACCACCGGACAATGACCTGCTCTTGCAAATCCGACGCCAAACACTTACGGATCCGAGCGGTTCAACATCTTTCGTCGCCGGTTCGATTATTTGTTGTGCTGGGCACGTGCGTTCTCGCGGTTCTAACTGGGCAGGGCTGCAGAGAATCCAGTAAATCGCCAGCCGGAGTAACACTCACTTTAATTCATCAAAGCTGGATAGACCGGGATTCCCAGCGTCTGCTGAATGAAGAATTGCAGCAGTTCACAAATCGGAGCGGCATCCGGGTTGAGGTACTTCCCGCACCGGAAACCGCCGTCGAGCAATTGGCCACTTGGCGTAAGCTGCTCGAAAGCGAGGCAAGCACCCCAGATGTATACGCTATCGACGTGATCTGGCCCGGAATCCTTGCGAACGAACTTCTGGATCTGAAATCCTACACTCCTGCGCAAGAGATCGCAGTGCACTTTCCCGACCTAATCGCCAATAACACCGTGGACGGCAGACTGGTTGCCCTGCCATATAACACTAGCGCCGGACTACTGTATTACAGAGTTGATTTGCTCCGTCAATACGGGTACCGCGCGCCACCCCAGACGTGGGAGGAACTTGGGGCGATGGCCGCCCGCATTCAGAGCGGAGAGCGTGCCAAGGGACACGCGGAGTTCTGGGGTTACGTCTGGCAGGGAGCGGCCTCTGAGGCGCTGGCCTGCAACGCTCTCGAATGGCAAGTCTCGGAGGGCGGTGGCGTCTTAATTGAAAACGGAACGGTAACCGTGGATAACCCGAGCGCAGTACGCGCATGGGAGAGGGCGCGCCGCTGGGTAGGCTCCATTTCACCGCCAGGCGTGACCGCATACAAGGAATGGGATGCATTCAATATCTGGCAAGCAGGGCAAGCAGCCTTCATGCGTAACTGGACGAATGCGTATGTTGCGGCCGTTACACCAGGATCGCCTTCGAGAGGCAGCCTCGGCATAGCGCCCCTGCCGGGCGGGCGAGCAGGCAGCGCCGCAACTTTGGGCGGCAATGGATATGGCATTTCCCGGCATTCCCGCCACCCGCATGCGGCGGCGATGCTGGTCCGATTTCTATGCGGACGCGACGAGCAGCGCAGGCGATCTTTGAATTCTAATCAGCCGCCGACCATTCCGGATCTGTACAAAGACCCTGCGGTGTTGGCCATGAACCCGTATTTTTCAACTTTTCTGGAAGTTCATCGGAAACACCTGGCGTTGCGGCCGTCGACTACCACCGGCAAGCTATATCCGGATGTTTCTCGCGCCTACTACGAGGCAGTCCACACGGTGCTTACCGGCAAAGTCACTGCGGCCGAGGCTGCCTCTGCGCTGCAGGTGAAACTGGGGCAGATTACCGGCCTTAAAGCGGCGGTTACACGCGCGAGTGCGCATCGATGAGGCGTGCGACGTATGTTGCTCAGGAATCCGTTACGGCTTGACCGCGCCACTATAGGGACGCGGTTAACAGCGTGTTTTGTGGCGATCGTCCTGTCGATGATCGCCGCTGATGCGATTGCCATGTGGCAATTCAGGCGGACATCAGCTCCTGCCCGGCGACTGACGCAGGCCGATCAGAATTCCCTGTCCGTTGCCCGTGTGCACCTCGACGTAGATACTTTCAGAGACAACCTGGCCGAATTGGCGAGCACTCATGACATTCGCCAGTTCACAACGAAAGCTGCCTTATTAAGACAGAAGTTCGGCGAGGATATTGCGCAAGCCCAGCAATTGTGCGGATCATCGATGGATACACGGCAGGACCCCACCATCCGGAGCGCACTGGAAACACTGCGGGTGACCCTGCCTTCTCAGCTGGATGCTGGGGTAGAACTGGCGTCTGTAGGCGACTGGCTTGCATTAAGCCTCCGAGTGAGGGATCAGGTGCAAGCGCTCATCCAACTGAGTTCATCGCTGGTCGAAAAGGTTGACCGGGAGATCTCACGGGAGCGGGTTGAAGCCATGGAGAGCGGGGAGCAGGCGCGTCGGCAGCTCGTTGTGGTTATGCCGGTCTCCGCATTGCTGGCATTACTGATCGCGGTCGGTCTCGGCTGGTATGCTACTCGATCCATTACGGGTCCTCTTTCCGAGCTACAGGTTGGGGCGCAGGCCCTCGCAGAGGGCGACTTTCAACAGCGAGTCGCAATTCGTGGCCCAGACGAACTTGCCCAACTCGGGAACGTGTTCAACGACACCGCCCGGCGGCTTTCGGCTCTATATGAGACCTTGCGGACTAATGAAGCGCGCCTCCGGCTCACGATCGATACCATCCCTGCATACGTGTGGAGCGCTTTACCGGACGGCTCGCTCGATTTCATCAATCAGCGGTGGCGGGAATTCAGCGGTCTATCTATGGAACAATGCCTCGGCTGGGGTTGGGAAACCGCGGTTCACCCCGAGGACAGAGCCCATTTCCTCGAAACATGGCGAGCAGCTATCGCGACTGGGCAGGAAATGGAGGCCGAAGCGCGCGTCCGCAGAGCAGACGGGACATATCGCTGGCTGTTGATCCGCAATGTACCTCTGCACGACGAAACGGGAAAGATTGTCAAATGGTACGGGAAAAGTACCGATATCACGGAGCGCAAGCTAGCCGAGGAAGACCTGCGCGAGGCCGAAAGCCGCTTCCGAACCTTTGTCGACAATGCGACCGACGCATTCTTACTGCTCGACGATCAATACAACGTTATCGACGTGAACCGCCAGGCCTCCGAGAGCCTCGGCTACACCCGTGAGGAACTGATCGGGATGAAGCCCCATGAGTTTGACCCGAATGTCGATACCGCACGATCGGGGTGGATCCAGGACCAGCTTCAGGCGGGAGTAGTGTGCGACTTCGAGACTCTTCATCGTCGAAAGGATGGGACCGTGTTCCCAGTGGAGGTTCGTGTCCGCCCGATCTGGCGGGGCGGTCATCGCCTCAGCGTGTGTTTGGCACGGGACATCACCGACCGCAAGCGTGCCGAACAAGAGCGCGTGACGCAAATGCAGCGGGCGCTGCACATGGCCAGCGAGGCGCGCCTGAACGAGCGTATGCGTATCGCCCGCGAATTGCACGATACGCTGTTGCAGAGCGTGCAGGGGCTGATGTTTTCCTTTCAGGCGGCGCGCAACCTGCTCCCCGGGCGCACCGAAGATGCCATGCGGACGCTGGACGCGGCCATCCGCAAGGGAGACCAGGCCATCGCCGAGGGCCGGGATGCCATACAAGGTCTGCGGGCCGACTCGGCGCTGGGGAGCAATCTGGAGCATCTGCTCACTGCCGCAGGAAGCGAACTCGCAGGGCCCTCCGGTGGCCAGGGTGACGCGCCGGATTTCCGGGTGATTGTAGAAGGAGCACCGCAGCCGTTGGCCCTGCTTCTTCAGGACGAGGTCTACCAGATAGCACGCGAGTTGCTGCGGAACGCCTTCCATCACGCGGAGGCCAGTCGCATTGAGGCCGGACTCGCGTACGATGCCAGCTTCTTCCGGTTGCGGATTCGGGACAATGGAAAGGGTATCAATCGCGAGGTCCTGGAGTCAGGTGCGCGCCAGGGTCACTGGGGATTGACGGGCGTCGGCGAGCGCGCAAAACGCATCGGGGCGCAGTTGAAACTCTGGAGCGAACCTGGTGCGGGCACGGAAGCGGAACTCACCGTTCCGGCCCGGATTGCTTATGGGCATCGCCCAGAGGGAAGTGCGACTGTTTCGTGAGAAAGTGGAATCGTGACCACCGAACAGAAACCGATTCGGGTCCTTACAGTAGACGATCACGCTTTGTTGCGTAACGGCATCCGCAGGTTGATTGGCGCGGAATCCGATATGCAACTGGTGGCGGAAGCATCCACCGGGCGGGAAGCCGTCGAGGCGTTCCGCGCGCACCGGCCGGATGTAACATTGATGGACTTGCAGATGCCCGATATGAACGGGATCGAAGCCATCATCGCGATTTGCAGCGAGTTTCCGGGGGCCCGAATCATCGTGCTGTCGACGTATTCCGGCGATGTGCAGGTGGTCCGCGCGATAGAGGCCGGCGCACGCGGTTATCTGCTGAAAACAAACGTCAATAAAGAACTGCTGGGGACCATCCGAGCAGTACATGCGGGACAAAAGAGGATTCCAGCCGAAGTGGCTTCCGGTTTGGCCGAACATACCGGCGAGGACGAGTTGACGGAGCGTGAAATTCACGTGCTCCGGCTGATCGCCGCGGGCAACGCAAACAAGGAGATCGCAGCGCAGCTCGATCTCGCCGAGGACACCATCAAGAGACACGTGACGAATATCCTCTCCAAGCTGGGGGCGAACGACCGTACACATGCCGTGACGATCGCGCTGAAGCGAGGAATTATCGAACTGTAGTACACGAAAGTAGGAGTGCCTGATCCCCATTTGGGACCTTCCCGTCCGGTTGCAAATTTCTTACTCTTAAGACGGGACACCTTGCAACGCCTATTTTCGACCTTCGCTGATGGCTGGCCAGGCGGAGGGATTTTACTGTTACGCGTGCTCGCTGGAGGCGCTCTTATTAACCGAGGAATCGCTGCCATGACTGGGGAGCCTCATACCGGGCTCGTCGTTCTACAAATCGTCGGTGCAGCCGCGGGTCTCCTGATTTTTGGAGGCCTGTGGACTCCCGTGGTGGGAGTACTGGCCGGACTGGTGGAGGCGTGGATCGCTTTCACCCAACCCGGAGCTCAGTCGTTGGCAATCGTTTTGGCAGCTCTGGTCATCAGCCTAGCGATGATCGGACCGGGCGCCTGGTCCATCGATGCGCGGCTCTACGGCAGAAAGCAGATTCTTCCACCGGAGCCTTGATGCGCTCGTTGCGCCGAGGCGGTGCCGAGTAGCTCGCGCTCGCCCGCTTGCGGTTCTAGAGTTCGATGAACCCCCGCTTGATCCCTATCGTCACGGCATGGGTCCGGTCATTGGCTCCCAGCTTGGCTAGGATGTGCGTGACGTGGTTCTTGACCGTTTCCTCCGTAATGGACAGCCTCGCGGCGATCTCTTTATTGGCGTTTCCGGTCGCGATCAGACGTAACACGTCGATCTCGCGGGCGCTGAGGTCGTCTTCGGTGGCATGGTCGGCCAGTTCGGCGGCAATCTCCGGCGGGATGCGCTTTTGCCCGCTATGCACGGCACGAATGATCGCCAGGAGTTCCGTGTTTACGCGCCCCTTCAACAGGTAAGCCCGCGCGCCAGCTTTCAGCGCCCGCAGGACTTGGACGTCGCCTGTATAGGTTGTCAGGACAATGATGCGGGCATTCGGGAATTCCCCCCGAATGGCGATGATTGCCTCGATGCCCCCAATGTCAGGCATCTGCAGGTCCATCAGGGTTACGTCCGGGCGCGTCAGTTTGAATTGTGAGACGGCCTCCCGGCCGTTGGCAGCTTCCGCCGCCACTGTCATGTCGGGTTCGGCGGCGATTAAGGCCGAGATTCCTTCCCGAAGCAGCGGATGGTCGTCCACTATAAGGACCCGAATCAGTTTTTCAGCGCCGTTCACGTCTTCTCCACTACAGCTTCACTCCGGAGAGCCGGTTTTTGACCTATGTATTGCAGTCGTTCTGTAATCGGGAGGGGGTCCCAACGCCGGGCGTCTGCCCGTGGTGACCGATGCCCTCTATTATCTTATTACGAAGCATTGTTAGGAAGTACACAAACGAGTGGGCACCACGCGGTAGTTCCGCTTCGACTTAGGTGCGCGACGAAAGCTCATGAGGTCTCGTTCTTCATCCGAAAGAGCCCAATTAGCGGCGGACATGAGACGCAGTGTGCGACGGAGGCGGGGACCGTCAACTCCACTGGAAACGCTTCGCAGTCCCTCGCACCAATCCGTTAGACCTTGTCCTGGAGCAAAGGAGACAGGGCCCGCGGCTCCCCCCTGGTCTCTCGAAGGACTGCTCTGTGGAAGGGCTCAGAATTCATGCTGCGCTCTTTAGGGCCGGTCGACGCACCCCAAAAAGTGGTACACGCCGCTTTCACGATTGAATCAACTGACGGCACGACGATATAGGGTTGGCTGCCGGCAGCAATCGGTCAACAATGAGCTTGTTATGAAGTACAGGGAATCCTGGAACGAGTGCTCGATAAGACGTTCGCGGCGAGTCCGGGGGTCCAAACAGGCGTCGTGGTCGGGCGCGAGATCCATGAACGTTGAACAGGAGGATTAGTCATGGAAAACGTTGATCTGCAACCCAAGATCCGGGGCAATTTTCATTTTGGCGGTCTCGTCGGCGAAAGCGAAGGAGGACCCATGCTTAAAGTCACCGCATTAGACGCCACGAGAACCGGTACAGAAGCGGAGGATCTGGCGAACAAACTTCGTCGCCGCGTAGTGGGGCAGGACGAAGCAATTCAGGATATCGTGAGGACGTACCAGGCTTACCTCGCTGGACTGTCCCCGGTTGGCCGGCCGATCGGCACTTTCCTCTTTCTCGGTCCGACCGGCTCAGGCAAAACTAGGCTCGTGGAGGCGATGGCCGAGAGTTTGCTTGGGGATCGGCGCGCGGTAATCAAGATCGACTGCGCTGAGTTCCAACACAGCCATGAGATCGCCAAGCTGATTGGGTCTCCTCCAGGATACCTGGGGCATCGCGAAACCCATCCCGCGCTGAGCCAGGAAGCCCTGAATCGACACCACACCGAGAGTGTGAAGTTGAGCGTGGTGCTGTTTGACGAGATCGAGAAGGCCAGCGACGCGCTCTGGAACCTGCTGCTCGGGATTCTCGATAAAGCGACGCTGACGCTAGGTGATAACCGCCGCGTTGATTTCTCGCAGGCCATGATTTTCATGACCAGCAACCTGGGAGCGGCAGAGATGAACGCGATGCTACGGCCCAAACTAGGTTTCGTCTCAATGGAAACCGAACGCCAGCACGCCGTAGGCGCCATCGACCCAAAGCTCAGCGATAAGATGTCGCGCGCGGGCCTCGAGGCCGCGCGCCGCAAATTCACTCCGGAATTCATGAACCGCATTGACAAAACGGTGATCTTCCACCCGCTGGGCGCGAGCGAGTTGCGTAGAATCCTGGAAATTGAGCTCGACGAAGTGCAGGAGCGCATTGAAAAGGCCCAGGCAGGCAAGCCCTTCTCGATGAATTTGACGGAGAGCGCCCGGAACTTTTTGTTGATGGAGGGCACCGATGTGAGATATGGCGCCCGCCCGTTGAAGCGTGCGATCGAGCGCTTGCTGGTCCAGCCTTTGTCCAATCTCATCGTGACCGGACAGATTCGCCACACTGACTGCATCCGAGTGACGCACAGCGCATCGGCGCCCATCCTGACATTCTTCCGAGAGGCGCGCGTGTTCCGTTCGCGCGAGGTCCATGGTGTTGCTGCATAACAGGCGGTCGGGTAACGCTGTAAATGCAGGAACTCAGCCAGGTACGTAAAAGAGCAACAGGAGAATAAGTCATGGAAAACGTGGATCTGGGATCGGGGCTCCATTCTGACGATATCATCGGCGGCACTGCAGGCGTGCGGCGCGTGATGAAAGAGATCGAGACCGTCGCACCGATGGATTCGACCGTCCGGATCGGCAACGAAAACGGCGCCGGCAAGGACAGACTTTATAAGGCTGTGATCGCGCTCTCGCGTTCGATCGCCGGCCGCACTGACCTAAGAAGTCTGCTCGAGGGCGTAGCGGAATCTCTTCGCCGAATCGTCAGCTTTGATCATGTCGGGCTAATTCTGCATGATCCGAACGGAAACGCAATGCAGGGATACATTTTGAATGAGCCCTGCAATCCCGTCATCACGAACCTCCGGCTGCCAGTCGACGAGGATCCGGCCGGTTGGGTATGGCTGAACCAGCAGCCACTCGTAGTTTCACCTGTTCAGTCTGAAACTCGATGGCCGGAGTTCGTAAGACGCACTCGCGATTTCGGGATCAGTACCCTCTTACTCGTCCCCCTCACGACGGGCAATCACCGGCTCGGGGCATTCGGCTTCAGCTCAGTAGCGCCACTCGATCCTAGTCCGGCCGAGATAGCATTCCTGGAGCGCGTGGCCAGCGAGTTTGCGGTCGCGGTCGAGTCTTTCCTCGCAAAGCAGAAAGCACTGAGGGAGCGCGACCGGTTGCGGACGCTGTTTGATGTAACGAATGCACTTGTCTCGAAGCTAGAGCCAGACGAGCTATTTACTGCCATTTCTGGCCAACTCTCAAAGGTCATTCAGCACGATTACGCGCTGCTGACGCTGCGCAATACGGAGACCGGCCTCCTCGATGTGTACGCGCTGCATTCCACAGGTCCGCAGTGCTGCGAAGCATTCAAGGGGCCTTTCAACCCCATGGGCATGCCGGCCGAAGAGGTGCTCGCCACGGGAAGGCCCGTCGTGGCTCGCGACACCGATATAGACCGCTATCCGAATGCGGATTTTCGGCGGTTTGTGGAGCTAGGGTTTAAGTCCATCTGCTCGGTTCCGTTGATCGCACGAGATCGCGTGATCGGAGCGCTGGCGCTCAATCGCAGGAGCGAGGATGATTGGTCTCCTGAGGATGTCGAGTTCCTGGTGCAGGTTTCAAGCCAAATTGCCATGACGGTGGAGAATTCACTTGCTTTTGGCGAGCTAGCAGAAATGAAGGAACGGCTCGCTACCGAGAAGCTCTACCTGGAAGACGAGATCCGCCTCGACCAGAACATCGGGAACATGGTGGGCCAAGGTCCTGGTTTTCAAGCTGTGCTAAAGAGTGTTCAAACCGTGGCGCCCACCGACTCAACCGTTCTCATTCTAGGTGAGACAGGCACAGGAAAGGAACTCGTAGCGCGGGCCATACACGAGTTGAGCAGCCGGAAGAAGGGCAGCTTCGTCAAAGTGAACTGCGCGGCGATCCCCGCCAGCCTGCTCGAAAGCGAGCTGTTCGGTCACGAAAAGGGCTCCTTCACCGGAGCGGTGGCACAGAAGATCGGACGCTTCGAACTGGCGAACCAGGGAACGCTCTTTCTCGACGAGATCGGCGAGATGCCGCTGGAGCTCCAGCCGAAGCTGCTCCGCGCCATCCAGGATCAGGAATTCGAGCGCGTTGGCGGCAATCGGACCATCCGCACCGACGTCCGATTTGTGGCCGCCACGAACAGGGACCTGAAGGCGATGGTGGAAGAGGGCAAGTTTCGCGCCGACCTCTATTATCGGCTGCACGTTTTTCCCTTGAATGTTCCGCCATTACAGGAACGCCGCGAAGACATACCGCTACTCACGCGCTACTTTGTCCAGAAACATGCGGGGCGCATGGGCCGTAACATCGATACGATTCCCACGTGCGTTATGGACGCACTCACGAACTACGACTGGCCGGGCAACATCCGCGAGCTGCAGAATGTGCTGGAGCGGTCCGTCATCCTGACCAAGGGGAGCGCGCTTCAAGTGCCGATGTCTGAGCTCATCGGCAAGGCGGCTCCGCTTGCACTTCACGGAAGATCGTCCACTGAATCGCAGAATCCCGAACGGGCGAGGATTCTAAAGGCGCTGGAGGAAGCAAACGGCCAAGTTGGAGGCCCGGACGGTGCGGCTGCTCGCCTGGGACTAAAGCGAACGACGTTGCAATCTCGAATGCGAAAATACAACATAGCACGCCAGTTTCGTTGAGCAAAACTGAACCTCCTCAGCAACACCAATCCAGGAAATCCTGCTCCGAATTGCACAACCGCATAGCAATCACGCCATCTTGTGATCTCCCACCGGTCTGTCTCATGAGAATGCCACGTCAGGCTTTGCATTGTGCCTGAAAGCTGCGCCATTCGATACACGATCGCAGTTCCTGTTGCCATCCTTTCCCGATGCAACTTAGTCTGCCAACTCGAATCAACACGACGATGATGCTGCGCCGCGCCGAAGTTCGGCAGAAGACATGGGCACTTGCTGTTGCGGAGGCGCGAATCTGACTCGCCGCAAGGCGCAAGCCTCGTTGATTTAACAGCTTGCGCTTGTATTCCGATCTCGAAGGGAATGGCTAACCAAGTGCGAATTCTAGTACGTCCGGATGCAGATCAGCATCGGCATTCATGAGTGAATCGCTATGAAGGCACGGAAACGGCTCACACGAGAAGAGAGCAAAGAGTTGACACGAACGCGCCTCATCGAAGCAGCCGAGAGACTCTTCATCCGGAAAGGCTTCGACGGTGCCTCAGTAGAGGACATCAGCGAAAGTGCGGGTTATTCCCGGGGCGCCTTCTATTCCAACTTCGACGACAAAGAGCAGCTATTCCTTGCAGTCATCGACCGCCGCCGGCCCAAAGCCCTCGACGATCTCTTTCAACAACTATCCGAACCTACGGAGCGCATTGCCGCGGTTCGGGAATGGTTCTCGAAGCAGTGGCGGCTGAAGGATTTCATCGCCTTGCGAATGGAATTTAGCCGGAGGGCGATGAGAGATCGCTCCGTCCGAAAGCACCTCGCCGGACTCCGGGAGCAAGAACTCGAAACGTACGCCGCTTCAGTGGGCCGGTTTCTCAGCGCGAGGGACGGAGTCCCGGCTGATCGGCCGGAAATCGTGGCGCTTGTGCTGTTGGCCGTTGCACACGGTCTGGCCAGCATAGCCATAGATACTGATCCCGAATCGGAACGCATGTACACGGAGGCCGCCAAGCTGGCGTTTGACCGGATGAGCGCCTCCCCAATTCCTTATTGAGGATGATTTCAATGCAGAAGAACCAGATCTTCACTTTTCTTATCGTGCTTGGCGTCACGGCGCTCACGTCGTGCAGCCTCCAAGAAACCCATGCAGCTTCCGAGCAGGCCGTGGTGCCGGTTCAGGTTCGGGCTCCAGCCGTTGTGGAGCGGGCCGAATCGGTGAGCGCCAGCGGTTCGGCTGAGGGCTCGGAAACGGCTGACGTAGCTTTCCAGGTGGGTGGCCGCGTGGTCAGGGTGCTCGTCGAAGAGGGCCAGCATGTCACCAAAGGCCAGTTACTAGCGGAAATCGAGCCCACCGACTACCGAAACGCGTTCAACGCAGCGGAGGCACAGAAGGCAGCGGCGGTCGCGGTCGAACAGAGGGCGGACGCCGGTGTCCGGAGACAGGAACTCGAACAGGCCCGCATCGAATTCGAACGCGCGGAAGACGAATACAAGCGCATGAAGTTCCTGGTGGAACGAAAGAGCCTGCCCCCGAACGACTTTCAGAAGATCGAGGCGGCGTACAAAGCCGCGAAGGAACGCTACGACATGGCTCAGGAAGGGACGCGGAAGGAAGATCGCGCCGCAGCCACTGCACAGGCGCACGCCGCCGACGCCCAGGCGAGCGAGGAAAGCAAGCGGCTCAGTGACACGCGGCTTGTCGCGCCGATCTCCGGCAACATCGGCATGCGCCGAGTCGACCCGGGGCAGACGGTGGCCGCCGGCACGCCGGTCTTCTCGATTGTCGAAATCAACCCGGTCAAAGTTCGGGTTGGAGTTCCGGAGGCGGAGATCGCAAAAGTGCACCAAGGCGCCGCAGCGGAGATCTCGGCGCCTTCGCTCGACGGACGCCGCTTCGCAGGTAAGGTGGCCATTATCGGGGTCGCGGCCGAACCGACGTCGCGCACCTACACGGTAAAGATCCTCGTTCCCAACCCCGGACCGGTGCTGCTTGCCGGCATGGTGGCGGAAGCCCGCATCTTTGGGCCCGCAAAGATCCGGTCGTTGACCATCCCCGGCGAGGCCATCGTGCCCGATCCGCAGGGCGCGGCCACGGTGTTCGTCTACTTCCCGGACCGCAAGCGTGTCTACGGCCGCAGGGTCGAGGTTGGCCCGCCAGTTGGCAATGAAGTCGAGATCCGCTCCGGCCTGAGCGGCGGCGAACAGGTTGTCGTAGCCGGCCAGCAGAAGATCCGCGAGGGCAGCCTCGTCGAGATCGCGGGAGGCGCGCGATGAATCCCGTAAAAGCCTCCTTGCGCTATCCGCAGGTCACCATAGCCCTCACGATCATGTTGGTCGTCTCCGGCGCCTACGCTCTGCTGCGGATGCCGCGTCGCGAGGATCCGAAGATCCACGTGCGCGAGGGAATCGTGGCTGCTTTTTATCCCGGCGCCTCCTCCGCGGAGGTCGAGGAGCAGGTCACGCAGAAAGTCGAGCAGCGCATTTTCAAAATCGAGGGCGTTCGGCGCGAGAAAACGTACTCGACGAGCATGAACGGAGCGATGTTCATCAATCTCAACCTGGAAGACAACCTTCAGGACACGGAGAAGTTCTGGTCCAAGCTGCGTCTCGACCTGGCGGAGTTGAAGAAGACGGATCTTCCGGACGGCGTGCAAGGCCCAATCGTCGACTACGACTTCGGAGACACGGTCGCGGTGCTGCTGGCGATTCATAGCGATCATTACGGCTACCGCGAGCTGAAAGACTATGCCGAGCGGATCGAGTCGGCAATCCGTCGCATTCGGGCTGTCTCCAAGGTCAAGCGCATCGGCGAGCAGAAGGAGGAGATCGACGTTTCGAGTTCGCTCAGCCGCCTGGCCCAGTACTCGGTATCGGCGGAGCAGATCATGAAGGCGCTCGAAGGCCGCAATATCGTGCATTACGCCGGCGCTGTGCCGACCGAACGCGGAAAACCCCCTATCCAGGCGACGGGCGCATTCGAAACTGAGCAACAGATCCGGCGCGTGATGATCGATGTCTCGCGCACGGGACAACCCGTGTACATCGGCGACCTTGCCAATGTGGATCGCGTTTACAAGGACCCGACGCAATATGTGCGATCAAGAGGCGAGCGCGCGCTTCTGCTTTCGGTGGAGATGCAGGAAGGCAACAACATCGTGGACTTCGGCAAGGAGCTTCACGCTTCTCTAGACCGGCTGCGCCCGCTGTTGCCGCCCGATCTGAAGATCGATTTCGTTGCCGACCAGCCCACAGTGGTGGCCGAGCGCGTGCGGGGCTTCATCCGGGAATTCGGTACCGCCATCCTTTCGGTCATTCTGGTCACCGTGATTCTGCTGCCGTTTCGCGTCGCGCTAGTCTCGGCGGTTGCCATTCCGGTTACGATTTCGGCGACCTTCGGTCTGCTGAACGCCTTCGGCATCGAACTTCACCAGGTGTCAATCGCCGCGCTCATCGTGGTGCTGGGAATGGTGGTGGACGACGCCATTGTGATCGCAGACAACTATATTGAACTGCTCGATGAGGGCGTACCGCGGCCGGAAGCGGCATGGCGCAGCGCGAGCGAACTGGCGGTTCCCGTGCTTACCGCCACTCTGACCATTATCTGTTCCTTCCTGCCGTTTCTGATCCTTTCCGGGGCCACCGGCGAATTCATTCGCGCCTTGCCCTTGACGGTGGCGATCGCGCTGTCGACGTCTTTCCTTGTCGGCATGCTGCTGACGCCCATGCTGAGCCAATTCTTCATCAAGCAGGGGTTGCATACTCACGGAGCGGCTACGGAAAAGAAGCGCCGGTCGCCGCTGGAAATCATGCAGTCGATCTATAACCGGGTAATTGTGGTGGCGATGAAATGGAAGCCCGTCGCAGTGGTATCGGGAATATTTGCCGTGGCCGCGGGCGCGTTCGTACTCCATCGCCTTCCGGAGCGGTTCTTCCCGTTCGCCGAGCGCGACCAGTTTGTGGTGGACGTCTGGCTTCCGGAAGGCTGGAAAGTGGAAGCGACCGAGGCCGCCGTGAGGCGCATCGAAGACGTGCTGCGTCACGAGAAAGAAGTGGTTAACTACACCTCGTTCATAGGGTCGAGCTTTCCGCGCTTCTACTACAACGTCAACCCACAATTGCCGGACAAGAACTACGCCCAGTTGCTGGTCTCGACCAGGTCCGCGGAAGTCACGCCAGAGCTGGTCAGAGCGCTGCGCCCGCGGCTGGCGCAGGCGGCTCCTGAAGCCCGCGCGTTCCTTAGCGAGTTGCAACAGGGTCCGGTCCAGTTAGCGGCGATCGAAGTCCGACTTACCGGCGACGACGAGCGCGTCTTGCGGCATTTTGGCGACCGGGTACTCCAACTAGTCCAGCAAACGCCGGGATCACTGGACGTGCACAGTGACTGGCGCGAAGATGCGTATCGCCTCAAGGTGAATCTCCGCGAGGAGGTGGCTAACCGTCTTGGATTCACCAATGCCACCATCGGGCAGGAGCTTGCGGGTGGCTTCGAAGGGGTGCCCGTCACTACGTATTGGGAAGGCGAGCGCGATGTCGCTGTTGCCCTGCGGCTGGAACCGGCGCGTCGTCAGACCTTCAACGACGTCGCCAACACTTACGTAATCTCGCCCGTAACCGGCGCACGGGTGCCTCTGGACAGTATTGCCACGGTGTCTCCGGTGTGGGATCCCGGCCGCATTGTTCGCCGGAACGGGGTACGTACCCTGACGATCCGCTCCTGGGCGCAGGGAGGCATACTGCCGAGCCAGGTCTTGGAGCGCATTCGCCCGGTAACCGATAAACTCCCGCTGCCGCCGGGCTATCGCGTCTGGTACGGCGGCGAGTACGAGAACCAGAACGATACCTTCCCCGAGATGGTGAACGCCCTGCTCATCAGCTCGATTGCGATCTATCTCATTCTGATGTTCCAGTTCCGGTCGGTGGTCGATCCGCTGGTGGTCATGGCCGCGATCCCGCTGGGTCTGTTGGGGGCGTCGGTTGGATTAATGGTGACCAACAATCCTTTCGGTTTCACTGGATTCTTAGGCATCGTCAGTTTGGGTGGCGTCGTGGTGCGGAATTCGATCATCCTCGTGGACTACATTCGCGAGCGAATGATGGAAGGCATCCCGATCGAGGAGGCCGCCATCGAAGCCGGTGAGCGCAGGCTGAGGCCCATCTTCCTGACCACCATGGCGGCAGCAGTCGGCGTCACGCCCATGATTCTTTCGGGTTCTAGCATGTGGTCGCCGCTGGGGAGCGCAATTGCGTTCGGATTGGTTGGTTCTATGTTCTTCACTCTTGTCGTGATTCCCGTCATCTACGTTCTGATTCACCAGCGCGATTCCCGGCCCGGACCGGTTGTTCCGAGCCACGACCGCAAGGAATTGCAGCCGATTACAGCGGCGGTGCTGGTAATGATTGCGTGCGGCGCTGTCGCGCACGCGCAGTCCCCCAAGCCGGCACTCGATGAAGCTGATCGAACTGGGGCGCAGAAACTGACTGCGGCGGTACAAACGCAGCCGCGTGCGCTGACGCTCGATGAAGCCGTATCGCTGGCCACGCAACACAACTCAATGGTCAAGATCGCCGGCGACAAGGTGAAGGAAATGGACGCGCGCGTTCACGGAGCACGGGCCGGATTCTTCCCAGCCCTGACGAACGAATCAACCGCCGTGCATATGGCCGATCAGCAACACATCGATATCCCAGAAGGCACCCTGGGTGTGTACCCCCAAATCGGGCCTCTGCCGGGCAGGAACGTAGCGCTGGATCAGGGCAAGCTCGACTTCGGACTGAGCACGACAACGCTCTCGCAACCGATCACCCAGTTTTTCAAAATCCGCGCGGGGGTGGATGTGAGCCGGGCGGATGCGGCCGGGGCCCGCGCCGATATGCGCCGCACAGAAAACGAGGTTGCATACAAGGTCAAGCAGGTGTACTACGGCATTCTCGCCACTGAGCGCCGCCGTGACGCGGTGGACGCCCAGATTCGCGCTGCCGAACTGCGAATCACCGAAACACGGAATGCCGTTGTGACCGGCGTGGCACTGGAAGTGAAGGCCGCCGAAGTGCGTTCGCAGATCGCACAGGCAAGGCATGTACACGGCCAACTGCAGGATGCCGTCATGGATATGAAGGAGGAACTGGCGGACCTCTGCGGATTGCCGGTCGATACGGAGCTACAACTTTCGCTACTGGACGGCTCTGGTTCAGATCCTTCGCCAGAGCCCGAAGCCGCCGTTGATTCGGCTCTCGCGCACAATCCCGAAGTCGAAGCCGCCGCTCATCAACTCGAAAAGGCGCGCGCGGCGTTGCGGGCGGCTCGAGCCGAATACATACCCGAGGTCAGTGCGTTTGCCCAGCACATCTATCAGGACGGTGCGCCTTTCCTCACGCACAATAACGGCGCCGTCGGCCTGCACATGACGTGGACCATATTTGAGTTCGGCAAACGTCGTGGGCAGGTGTCGGAACGGTCGGCGGAGGTCGCCCAAGCCGAGGAGAATCTCGCTCGGCTGCGCAATCGGGTACGGATCGATGTGGAGAAGGCGGTTCGCAAGTTGAACCGGGCCGAAACAGGCGTAAATTCGGCACGGGAGTTGGTCGCAGCGACCGCCGAAGGACGCCGTGTGGCGAGCGATGAGGCGGAGGCCGGAACGGCGAATCGCTCCGTGTTCCTGGAATCGGAATCCTCGATGTTGAACGCACAGGCCGATCTGTTGCGTGCGGAATACGACCGCAGTGTGGCGGCGGCAGATTTAATCCGCCTCACTGGATCGCGATGACCGGAAGTCCGTGTTCACGGGGAGGTGCAAACATGCAACGATTTCTGATCGTCCTTTGTTTGGCGACATGTGCGCGGGCGGGAGGAGGCGAGAAGACGAACGAGCTCGCCGACTTTAGCGGTGCGCTGGAGCGATTGGCCGCGACGGTAGCGCCGGCTGTCGTACAGGTACAGGTTTCGGGCTGGTGTGCTTCGGCATCAGCCAACGATGAAGATGCCGCAATCTTGACATCTTGCCATGTCATTGGCTCGGGCGTCATCGTGGATCCCTCGGGATACATCATCACCAATGAGCACGTGGTACGGAATGCGCGTAGCCTCCGCGTGATGCTGACGCCGAAACCAAACTCAGAAGATGCACTGGCGCCCGCAGGAAAACAGCAAGTTTTGGATGCCGTGGTGGTGGGTGCGAATCGCGAACCGCTGGGAAAACGGCAAGTGCTGGATGCCGTCATTGTGGGCGCAAATCGCGAAACGGATATTGCGCTCCTGAAGATAGAGACCTCCGGGCTGGCGGCTATCCCGCTCAACCAGACCGGGAGAGATCCCCGTCAGGGGCAGGTTGTGCTCGCTGTCGGCAGCCCCGACGGTCTCGACAATACGATGACGATCGGAATTGTCAGCGCCGTCGGCCGCCAGCCGAATCCGGATTTTCCGATGTTATATATCCAGACCGATGCCGCCATTAATCCGGGCAACAGTGGCGGTCCATTGCTGGACGTTGGGGGTGAACTGATCGGGATTAATACGTTCATCCTCGGCGCGAACGGCCGTAATCAAGGTCTCGGCTTTGCGGTACCGGCCGGAGTTGTCCGCTATGTCTACGAACAACTGCGAAGTCACGGAGTCGTGCGACAGAGCTTGGTCGGTGTCCTGGTGCAGACTGTTACTCCCGCGCTTGCGCAGGGTCTTGGTCTGAGCCGAGGGTACGGAGTCATGATCTCCGACGTTCTGCCTGGCAGCCCTGCGGAGGATGCCGGACTCCGGTCGCAGGACATTATCACCGCGGTCGACGGCGCCGGGGTTTCCGCGCTGCCTTATTACACCGCCATGATGTATCTGCACGATCCGGCTGTTCCGGTGGATGTGACGGTGTTGCGCGGCCAGCAGACGCTTCAGTTCCATATGCCGGCAGTTGCCGGAGACGATCAGGCCTATAGAGATTTTTCTATTGACCCGCACGAGAGCCTCATTTCCGAGTTGGGCATATTCGGAAAAACCGTAAATTCCAGGCTTGCCCTTCTGAACGGCCTGCGCTCAAAGACCGGTATCTATGTTGTCGCGACAACCGCTAGCAATGAACACTCCGGCCTAGGACTGGCAACAGGGGATGTAGTCGTTTCGTTGAATGGTATGCCGATCCAAAGCATGCAGGAGTTGCGCGGGGCGATTCATGAAGTCACGGGCGGCAAACCCGCGGTCGTACAGATCGAGCGAAGCGGCCGATTACTCTACATCGAACGGGAAATGGAAGAACGGCCATCAGATTCGAGTGCGGATCGAGGTGGCAAAGCCGTTTCGACGAACTGAACCGGGCCGAGACTGGCGTTAAGTCGTCAAGGGACTGGTCGCAGCGACAACGGAAGAGCGCCGCGTCGCGGGCCATCAGGCGGTGGCGGGGACAGCAAATCCGTCCACGTTCCGGTACTTGGACGTCTCGATGTCAATCGCGTAAACCCATCTGTGGCATGGGCCTAAACGTGGCTCTCGCGTGGACGCAACTGCTTTAGGTCATAGAGAAATCGCCTGGCCATCGCTGTGCCTTTGAACAGGCATGTACCAACCAGGCTCCGTCGCGGCTTTAAATGGCCGAATCCGCAAGACTCTGCAGAAGTCGAGTTCGCGGCGCCGCATCATCGTCAATCTGGATTCGTACAATTTCGCGCGTCTCTCGACGCGCACTACACGCTAAACCCGAAGGAGAACCACAGAATGAAATACATCAATATGACAGCAATCGTGTTTCTGGGCGTAGCCGCCTTCGCCCAGGATGTGCAGTTTGATTACAATCGTTCCGCGAACTTTAACACCTACAAAACATACCAGTGGGTTGATTACAAGCCAGTACAGGTAGGTGACGAACTCCTGGATCAGGACGTCAAGCGCGCCGTGGACGAGCAGCTCGCCGGCAAAGGTCTGCGTCGAGTGGAGAGTGGTGGTGATCTGCTCGTCGGCTATCAGGCAGGGATCTCACAAGAGAAACAGTTTGATAGCTTCGGGTCGGGTGGCTGGGGTGGTCCGTTCGGATGGGGGTGGGGCAACTGGGGCGACACGCGGGTAACGTCCTCCACTATCGATATCGGCAAGCTGGTCATTGGGCTATTCGACCCTGCTACCAAACAACTTGTGTGGCGCGGCTCCGCGTCTAAGACGCTCGATATTAGAAAGGATCCCGACAAGAACTATCGCAACCTCGAGAAGGCGATGGCTAAGCTCTTCAAGAACTACCCGCCAGGCGTGGGCAAAAGGTAAGCGCCGCTCCAACGAGCGAACTGCGTGATCATTCGGCGATTCGCCTCGGAGGTGGCGAGGATGAAGCTATGAGGCAGGTCGCTCTAGCACAGGCGGGAGTGCGTTATCGTGCCGATGCTCCGGAAAATGCGTCTTGGGAGATGTGGTGGCCGTCAACGAATTCTCGTTCGGCAGTACTTAATTTTCCTCCGTCGTTGCAGGAATCATCCAATGGCTGCTCCGACATCGTCCGCGCGACGAGATCCGTCACCTGCTTCGGCAGCCGACGTGGCGCCGCCGTATTGGGCGAACAAAATGCACCAGTTGCGATGGCGGTCAACATGCACTGACCGCATCTGACACCAAGGATTCGCGTGGTCCACGGTACTTGAAATGGAGTAACTATGACGAACACTGAACTGATGAACTTGAAAGCTGCGCTCAAGGCCAAGCAGATGGAACTGGCCGCTCAACTCCGCGGCCGAGTAAGGGAGCTGGCTATCGAAGGCAGCCAGCCGGAACTAGTCGACTGGATTCAGGTCATGAGCGATCGGGACGAAACCGCTGGTGTACTCAACCGATTGTCATCGACACTGACCGATGTCAAGCGATCGCTTCGCGCCATAGACGACGATTGCTATGGCAACTGCATCGGATGTGACCGGCCAATTGCTGTTAAGCGGCTCCAAAGCATTCCCTGGGCGGCAAATTGTGTCCGATGTCAGGAGCAGCTTGAGGCAGGGGAGGAGTACGCTGCATCGGATTTCTACGAGCCGAAAGCCGCGTAGAAGGTGCCCGAGCGATCCTTCTGAGGCAGTCCGCTTGCGCCCTGTCCGATTGCCCCGATGACGCATTGGTGACTCACTTCGGCAAGTGACTTCGGCATCTGCCCAACAGATTCGGCAGAGGGCGCGTAACTCCCTGAGGGCGATGGGCTAGTTGTTGGCGACTTTGTTGCTATCCCGATGAAGAAGAGGAAATTAGACATGATCGGGGCTGTGGGAGCCTACTCAACGGAAATCTACGAGGCTGTTGTCGCGCTCTCGCGTTCAATCGCCGGCCGCACTGATCTCAGAAGTCTGCTCGAGGGCGTAGCCGAATCTCTTAGCCGAATTGTCAGTTTTGATCATGTTGGGGTGATCCTGCACGATCCCAACGGGAACGTGATGCGGGGACACATTCTGAATGCGCCAGGCAATCCCGAGATCACACACCTTGCGCTGCCGGTCGACCAAGATCCCGCCGGTTGGGTATGGCTGAACCAGCAGCCACTCACAATCTCGCGTCTCGATTCTGAAACTCGCTGGCCTCACTTTGTAGGCCGTGCTCGCCGAGAGTTCGGGATTAACACTCTCATCCTCGTTCCCCTCACTGCCGGCGAGAGTCGTCTGGGCGCGTTCGGGTTCAGTTCTGTGGCGCCATACGATCCTTGTCCGAGTGAGATAGCCTTTTTGGAGCGAGTTGCCACCGAGTTCGCCGTCGCAGTCGAGTCCTTCCTCGCCAAGCAGCAAGCAATCAGTGAGCGGGACCGGCTGGGAACGTTGTTCGATATAACGAATGCACTCGTGTCGAAGCTGCCAGCGAACGAGCTGTTCTCTGCCATATCCGCACAACTCTCAAGAGTGATTCCGCACGATTTCTCGGCGCTGACGTTACGTGACCGGACCGGCAGTCTGGAGATGGTAGCACTTCACTTCACGGGTGCTCAGCTTTTTGAGAAGGAGCAGGGCCATATTAACCCGGAGGGGATGCCCACGGCGGAGGCGTTCGCAACCGGCAAACCGGTAGTCGTACGCGACCTAAATATTGCTGGATACACTTCTCCCGAATACCGCCGGTTCGTAGATCTGGGCTGCAAGTCCGCTTGTTCGGTTCCCCTAGTCACAACCAATGGGACGCTCGGGACGCTTGAAATCGCCAGAACTACGGGTCACGTATGGACAGATGACGACGTCGAGTTCCTGGTGCAGGTGGCCAGACAAATTGCCATTGCCCTTGAGAATTCACTCTCTTATCGAGAGCTTTCAGAAATAAAGGAGCGGCTCGCTACCGAGAAGGTCTACCTCGAGGACGAGATCCGGCTCGACCATAACAACGGCAACATGGTCGGTGAGGGCGCCGCTTTCCAGTCGATTTTGAACAGCATTCAGATAGTGGCGCCCACTGATGCAACCGTTCTGATACTGGGTGAAACAGGGACGGGAAAGGAGCTCGTAGCCCGCGCCATTCACGAATTGAGCAGCCGGAAGAAGGGCAGCTTCGTCAAAGTGAACTGCGCGGCGATCCCTTCCAGTCTGCTCGAAAGCGAGTTGTTCGGGCACGAAAAGGGCTCGTTCACCGGAGCGGTGGCACAGAAGATCGGACGCTTCGAGCTGGCGCATGGAGGTACGCTCTTTCTCGACGAGATCGGCGAAATGCCGCTCGATCTCCAGCCGAAGCTGCTCCGCGCCATCCAGGACCAGGAATTCGAGCGTCTCGGCGGAAATCGGACAATCCGGACGGACGTCCGGTTCGTCGCCGCAACCAATCGGAACCTGAAGGCGATGATCGATGAGAACAGGTTCCGAATGGACCTGTATTACCGGCTGCACGTCTTTCCTTTGGAAGTTCCTTCCCTGCGGGAGCGTCGGGAGGACATCCCCTTGCTCATTCGTTACTTCGTCCAAAAGCATGCGCAAAGGATGGGCCGAAAAATCGAAAGAATCCCAACGCGAGCGTTGGAGGCCCTCACTAATTACGATTGGCCCGGTAATATTCGCGAGCTACAGAATGTTATAGAGCGGTCGGTGATTTTGAGCACCGGTTCTGAGCTCCACGTCGCGATGCCGGAGTTTAATAGCACGGGCGCCCCGGTGCGGCTGCACGACCGGCCTTCGAACATTTCCGAGGCCGCCGAGCGCGCGCGAATCCTGCAGGCGTTGAAGGAAGCCAACGGCATGGTCGGGGGGCCGAATGGCGCGGCCGCTCGGCTCGGACTGGCGCGAACTACGCTGCAATCACGCATGCGGAAATACAATATCGGACGGTTATATCAGTGAGCAGCCGCTGCAGTGAGGCGGGCCGTCTATCGGGAAATCAAGCGAGCTTCTTCCAAGGCGACCTCTGCCAATGCACTTAGGTCTTCTCCAGCTCGCCTCAGCTGAGCCGTCTCTGACTTTCGACCGCAGGATGGTCGGGCACGGCTTTATCTGAGGTCAGCGATTGGACGAGATAAGAGGTATACACGCCTCTTGCGACCAGTCGGACACCTTTAGCCGCCAGGCGACTCAGCAGCGTCTGACCCGCCTGGTCCACTGTCGTGATATCGCGCAGGAAGAGCTCTATAGGTTTTCCGTTCGACTTGGCTTGATTGCAGCAGGTCTCGACAACGGCGATGGAATCCCCCGAGAGCTGTCCATCAATGGTGACGATCGTGTGTGACTTCTCTTCTGTTTTTGTAACGCGGATCATTGCAGATTACTTCCCAATACATGAATTTGCACTCTTGTATCCACTCCGGACGAGTATTAACGTGCCTGTTATCAAAGGTCCTGTGATCCGAATGCCGGCCTACGCCGACTCAAGTGCCGACAATCGGCGCTTGGGGATCAAGCTGAACATGACGCGCACTGGCAAGCCCAAGACCATTCTCCGGTAGCTAACGTGCAGGATTCATTCCATCCATACTCGCGTGGCAGTCCTCAGCAGCACGCCGGGCAGAGAGTGATCATGTTCAGAGTACTGACAGTGGCAAGGGAATATGGCAGCGGTGGGAGCTGCATTGCGAAGAGAGTCGGCGAAGAGTTGGGATGGAATCTGCTGGACCAGGAACTCATATCGGATGTCGCATGGGCCGCTCAAGTCGATGCCGAAACAGTCGCAGAGTACGACGAGCATGTCGACTCGTGGTGGCATTGTTTTAATCGAGACGGTTTGTGGGCAGCATCCCTCACAGCAGGCGTCACGCTGGAAGATGCGCAGTTCTTCGATGCTGAAACCACGGCAGCGTTCGCGCAACGGGTCATCTCCGAGGCCGCCGCGACAGGCAACTGCGTGATCGTCGGCCGTGGCGCCGAGTGTGTGTTGCAGGGCCGCGAGGCCCTCCGTGCCAATATCGGTGAGACACTTACCGCGGCGATAATTACAGAGCAGGGCGGCAAGGAGAACCATCGTGAGCGAAGCCAAGAGCGCAGTTCCTTTTGCCGCCAGTTCGGCGGACGTTGAAG